>MDSV01208876.1_pt1 | contig 32051 bp, 32 predicted proteins | sample 810851 | NCBI WGS metagenome assembly MDSV01 (sample SAMN05326640, study PRJNA326480) | marine metagenome | isolation source: seawater | place: Atlantic Ocean: North East | collected 2012 | reverse complement strand
GAGTTTGAAAAAAAAGGATTGATAGAGGAAGCAAAAAAATTTGACTGCAATTTTTTCGATGAACCTCACAGAATAGAGATTGGTGAGAAAAAACTAATTATTGTCCATCACCCTGAATTAATAAACGAAGATATGATTTTAAATGCTGACTTCATTCTTCATGGTCATACACATAGATATAGGTCGGAATTAATCAAAAATACTTTAATCTTTAATCCAGGAGAGTGTGCCGGTATTTTGAATGGCAAAAACAATATTGGATTAGTAGATACGGAAAAAAAAATATCTGAAGTTATCCATTTCTGAAAGTTTTTTTTGTATAAAGATAATAAATCAAACTAATTAACTCTAACAAAAAGATAAAACTGACTAATGGTCTTATTAATCTATTAAATCCATTTGATTCTAAAATGGATGATTCAAGAAACAATATCGACATTATTGGAGCTATCTCATTTCCTCCAGGCTCTATGAACCAAAGAGCACCAAATATTCCGAAGATGATTGGTGTTAAAAAAAATTTTATAAATTTATTATTGATGATTTTTGCAAAAGAATAACAAATAAAAATTAAAACTAAGTAGTAAAAAAGCCAAATAAAAATCATAATTCTATAAATTTTAAAAAATCTTTTGCCGATGAATTATCTTTGAAGAATTTTAAAAATTCATCAGGTTGTTCTTTTTTATGTTTGATTTTTTTTGTTATCGTCTTTAAAAACTTGTCCTCGAAAATATAGGATGGGGGCAAGTTTTTTTCACTGGCATGCTTCTCTCTCCAAAGGAAAATATCTCTTTCTTCTTTTGAGGCTTTTTTCAGTTTTTTTAATCTGGAAATATACAGTTCTTGGTTACCAAGCAGCATTTCCTTCCTAAACTCTGTAATTGCATCTTTCTCTTTTTTAAGTTTTTTTAAGTTTTTTAATTGCTTCTTGTATATAGGTATTAGAAAGTTTACATCGTCAGCAGCATACTCAAGCTGCTTATGGGTTAATGGTCTTTTCAACCAATTAGAATTGGTTTCTGACTTATCTAATTGATAACCGAAGTATTTAGCAACTATAAAGCCATAATTTTTAATTTCACCGCCATTAATAAACTTTTCTGCAATCTGGATATCGAAACAATTATTCAATTTTATTTTTAAGTTGGTGTTTAAAACGGTCATATCATTCCTTGAAGAATGCATAATAATTGTCTTGGCTTTATTTTTTAAAATATTACTTAAATATCCTAATTTTTTGCATTTTAAGCAATCAATTAAGAGTATTTTCGATCTAGTAGATATCTGTAATAAGGATAATTCAGGGAAATAAGTATTTCTCCAATTGAACTCTGTATCTATGCCAATATACTTTTCTTCTTCTAAGGATTCTTTTACAAAGTCTTCATCTTCTTCAGACTCAATCAGATATATTGTTTTTTTATTTTTTAGGTTGAAGCCTAATTTTTTTAGAATGCTTATCAAAATTATTTGGTCTTAAGATAATTATTTATTTTAGTTTTCATTGCAGGATCCTTCATTGCAAATTCTAAATTAGCCAAAATATATTCTGCATTATCTCCACAATCAAATATATTCCCCTTCAAAGGAAAAGCATTTACTTTCTTTCCGTCTTTAATGTAATGCTCTATCGCATCAGTTAATTGAATTTCATTGGATTTATCTGGCTTCACTTTTGAAAGATATTTAAAAAAATCATTTTTAAATATATATCTCCCTGCTGCATATAAATTAGATGGAGCTTTTTTTATTGAAGGCTTTTCAATAATTTTTTCAACCAATCCAAGCCCAGGTAATTTAGAATTCTTTTTTATTTGAGCGATTCCATATTTTGGAATATCTTCTTTTTTAGCCTTGCCAAGAAGAACAGAAGAAATCTCTCCCTTTTCAAAATTTAATCTCATCTCTTTTAACGAGTCTCCAGCACTTCCATTATCATTGCTAATTAACATGTCTGGTAATATAACGACAAAGGGTTCTTTATCTATTAATCTTTTTGCACAAAGAATTGCATGCCCAAGTCCCTTAGCTTCGCCTTGCCGGATACTTTGTATAGAAATATTTAATTTTGATATATTTCTTATTTCCTTCAACAAACTTCTTTTTACTCTTTTTTCTAGAGTTGCTTCTAATTCAAAGCTTTTATCAAAGTGATTTTCTATGGAATATTTGCTTGAATGAGTCACTAAGATAATTTCTTTAAATCCTGCATAAATTGCTTCTTCGACGATGTATTGAATGATTGGTTTGTTTAATACAGGAAGCATTTCTTTTGGAATTGCCTTAGTTGCTGGAAGCATTCTTGTGCCTAAACCAGCTACAGGAATTACTACTTTGCTAATTTTTTTCATTTAATAAATGGCTGAGTTATTTTATAAGATTATCTGAAAAAAAAGCTTTTTTAAGATCATTTATTGATGTTACTAAGTTTCTTTGCTGACAATAAGAACATTTATTGTTCGGTATAGAATAAAGCTTTATTTTAATATTTTTTTCTTTTGCTGCCGAACTAAATCGAAAGAAATTTTTTTTAAAAAATTTACGTTTACTCACTGAGAGTTAAATATTCGCTTTCCAGAATTATCCTCTAAAAACTCATACTTAAGTGTTCTAGCCAAGCCGTCTTCAAGGGAAACGGGTGCTACGAAGCCTGTTTCGTTTATTGTCGAAGCAAATTGAGTAGTTCCCATAAATTTTTTAACCCTGATACCACTTACCGGCAAAGGTCTACGGATTATCTTTGTAACGAGATCAGCAAGATAACCTATGATTATCCCGAGAAAACCGGGAAGACGTAATCCAGAATTATTCTTCCCAAATAAAGTTTTCCTAACTTTGGTCACTAACTTATTCATATCGAAGTCTGGCTTGTCAATATAATTGTAAATATGAAGTCCTGGTTTGAATGATAAGCTGAATTCTAAAAAAGCCGCCACATTCTCGACATACGCCATTGATTTCTTGTTTTTACCAACGCCAAACATGATAAATCGCTTTGAAGCTATCTGCTTCAGAAGATTATAAACATTTCCACGATTTGCTTCTCCAAAGATCACGGTTGGCCTGATAATTACCAATGTTCTATTTTCAGGATCTTCTGATAGCCATTCTTGATAAATTTGCTCAGCAAGATATTTAGTGCGTCCATAATCATTGAAATAATTTGGAGTGCCTTTTTCATCTGTATCAGGAGGAGCAAATCCGTAAATTGCAACCGAGCTAGTAAATATAATTTTATTTATACCTTCCCTTCGTGCTGCGTCGCATACATTAATCGCTCCCTGAACATTTACATCATAATATCTTCTTAATGGCCTAACATCATCACGATGCACGGCGGCTAAATTAATAATCGCTTTTGCGCCGCCAATACTTTCTAGAGATTTTGTGTTTTCAACATCAAGGTAAATATAATTTTTTTCACTACTAACCGCTTCAATATCACAAACTTTATAAGGCATACCAGCCATATCAAGTCGCATCGAAAGCCGGGTGCCAACAAACCCGGCACCGCCAATAATCGCTATTTCATTATTTTGCAAGATATAAACTACGTAGTTAAAATTTTAAAAGCATTTTTGATTAATTCAGTAACGGTAAAACATCTTATAGAAAATTCATTTTTTTATAAATTCTCCAGCAATATTCCAATACAAATATTTCAACGGTGTTTTTGAAAAGATCAAATCAATGCTAGTCAGAAAAGACCTAAGTTTATGAGATTTAAAAAAAGCAGAGGCTATAGATAACAAGCCGAAATAAGAAACTTTGTTAAAATAAAAAAAATTTTGGATTATTTTTAAATCAGCAATCAAAAATGGTTGTTCGTCTGGCGTTCTTGCACCTGGTGTAAGATATCGATAAAGCTTGAAAAAAGGATTTATTCCAAGCGGCTCCCTTGCCCACAAAGATCCACCAGGCTTTAAAACACGAGATATTTCTTTAAGTCCCTTATTTAAATCAAGATGATGAAGGAGACTGTTGACTATTACACAATCAAAAAATTTATCTTCAAATGGTAGCTGATGGGCATCGCAAACCTGAAAGGAAGTATTCGCAAGCCCTTTTGACTTAGCAAGTTCAATTCCTACATCTGAAATATCGACTCCATAAACAAAAGCGGCTGTTTTCACATAGGTTTCTGCATGCTCGCCATCTGAACATCCGATTTCCAAAACAATTTTCCCAGTTATGCCAAGGGAAACAATGTAATTGAATCTATCAATGCCTGGCTCGGTTGCCCAATAATACTTCTCTTGCTTTTCTCTTGCCCCAGAGCCTAACATTAATTTATTTTCATAATTTCGCTCATATTCAAGATCTATTTTTCTTTTACTCATTTTCTAAAGTTACCAGAACTAGTAAAAATTATCTTGTTTATATTAAATTTTCGGACACAATTGCAAATGTTATTTGCTCCATCTACATTAACCTCATCATATCTGGATAATGGCTTAATATTATCTCTATGCACTGCAGCTAAATTTATTAAAGTATCCGAAATGTTCAAAACGTCAAGAGACTTTGGGTCAGTAACGTCTGCGAAGACATGCTTATCAGACTTTATATTAATATCGTAAATTCTATGTTTTATGTCATTTTTTGTTAAGTAATTAGATAATCTTGTCCCTACAAATCCTTCCCCGCCAATTATGGAAATAGTCATTAGTTCTTCCTAAAGATATTCTGAAGTGGATATTTTATATATCTATAAATAAACTTAGGTGCGAGTCTTCTCCAAAAATAAATTAATTTATTTATCTTAATATTATTTTTTTTAAATGCATTCAAAACATCTTTGTTGCCTTGAAGTCTATTAGAGTGACTTGCGCCACCCTCTCTCATCAAAACAAAGTCTTTATTTATATATACAGGATCTTTTTTAGTGTAGTTAAAAAATCTTAACATTAATTCAAAATCAGCAGCAATTTGCAGATCTAAATCAAAGTTTCCAGATTTAGAAAAAAGGTCTTTGGATGCATAAAATGCCGGGTGAGGTGGATGCCAACCTCTATTAAAGGAACCTTTTTCATATTCTCCAGGACGCCATGTACGTGTAATTTCTTTTAAAGTATTTTCAAAATATCTTATGTCACCATATATGAGATCAGTTTCCGTAGTTTTTATTTTATTTATTAGTTCGAGGGTTACATCTTTTGAAGCAAACAAATCATCACTATTTAAAAAACCAATAAATCTTCCGCTAGACTTTGCAATGCCTTTATTCATGCCATCATATATACCCATATCAGGCTCACTTACTAAAATATCTACACAGCCATATTCTTCAATAATGCTTAAAGTGGAATCTGAAGATCCTCCATCAATAATAATATATTCGAAATTTTTTTCGAGCTGACTTTGAATGCTATCGAGAGTTTCTCTAATGGTCTCTTGACTGTTGAAAGAAACCGTTATGATTGAAAGAAGATTCTCATTCGATTGCTGATCCATATTTAATATAGAGAATTTGCTTTTAAAGCAATATCCTTGCCTAAAGTTTCAACTTGATTTTTAATCCATGGATAAGTTTTTATTAAGCCATCCTCCAAGAATTCAGAAACCCGCCGCCCTAATCTTTCTAAGTAAAAGGAATTGACTGAGTTTCTACCCATACTTCTCAAAGGACTGCGCTCTATTGAACAAGGACATACCAATCGTCGAATCTTGATAACAGTGGAAACTTCCTAACATAACCATTCGATGTCAATAGATCGTAGATTAAGCCCCTAGACTCAGTGTAATTATGTTCTACACAGATTACTCGAAAAGAAAATGATGAAAAGTCAAAAGCATTTAAAATTGCAAACTCACTTCCTTCTGTATCTATTGAAAGGAAATCAATAGTTTTAGGAGCGTGGTGTGCCTTTAGAAGATCAAGCAATGTTATTGTACCAACTTCATACCCAACTTTTTTTTTCCTAGCTCCGAAGTGACTGTCACTATCGACAAATCCATCCATCGTAGAGAGCCCTGCGTCCTTCATCTCTGAAAAAATAACTACATCACCGCTTGATGAATAAACACATCTATGATCAATAATATCTGTACGGTTTTTAGCTAGGTCATCATGCCATATGCGGCCAGGTTCACTTAAAATACCACTCCAGCCGAACTCACTTTCGACAAGAAGTGAATTGCTTAAGTAGACGCCATCACATGCACCAAACTCAACAAAATAACCATCACGCTTAAAACCTAATTGAGAAAGAACAAATAAATCCTGCCCTAATTGAGACTTAGACTTGCGCATCCATTTTAAAAAGGTCACTTTATAATCTACAGGACAAACTAAAAACAGAACAAAAGTTTGAACAATTACCTTCGCAAAACTAAGAAAATTCATCGTATTTATACCTTTAGCCTAGATAGAAAGTGAAATTTATTTTTAAAATGGTGCAAGAAATCATAGCTTCGGTGTGGATAAAAAATAATATTACCCAATACATATGCGAAAGAAAGCGCGAAGAAGCTTAGTTTTGAATTTTGCTTAAATAGTTTTTTATAAAAATATTTATATAAATAGTAATCCCCAAAAGATGCATCCAATACTGCAATTTGACCCAACGAGAGAGGAGCCCCGGAAGATCTAATATATTGAGCAAAAACTCTAGTATAGAATGTGTTTAATATTTTTATTTTTAAAATACGAAGTTCGTCTGGAGACAGAGAAAGATCATCTTGATTCTTTAGCAGCCCAAAAAACTTTCCCAGAAAAATATCAACTGGGTCATACCCACCAGTATTATTTCGGGTACTTGCCAAAAGATTATCCGCTAAATAAACACATTTACCATTCCGTTTTAAAATTTCAAACGCAAAATTTACTTGCACTAGGTTTGTGCCGACACCTGCATGTATTTCCGACTGCGAGCAAAGCTCTCTTTTATAAATAGTACTTGAAATAAATCCAATATGGATGTTTCTGTGAAATAGAACTTCCTTGGCTGAATTAAAGTAGACGGTCGCGCCCGATGACTTAGGTCTCTTTTCGGAAGAGTCATAAGTCAATCCAAAAGTCTTAAAAAAAACCAAATCAAATGATTTCGTTTTCAATATGGGAAGGACTTTAACGAAGAAATCTTCTTCAAGAAAATCGTCATCTCCAACGAGCATTACATATTCTGATACAGGAATAGAGTAACAATTGGCAAGGTTTCGATCAGATCCAATATTCTCTTCATTTTTGATGTAGCTTATGCATAAATCATCAAACTCTCCAGAATGAACTACCTCCCGAGAAAAGCAATCCTCTGAATTGTCTGAAACCAGGACTGACACTAGATCACGATCACTCTGTTTTACATTTTTTAATGCAGCTGCAACTTTTTCCAAACACACTCTTAGGTATGCAGGTCTATTGTAAGTAGGTATTGAAATAGTCAGTAGAGACTTCATAAATAATTTCTCGAGTGTAAATTATAGAACAAACCACTCATAGGGCTAAAAAACTCACCATTACCCATATATTGGTAAAAAAGTGTTCCATCAGCTTTGCTAGCAAACCAGAGATAAAAAATAATCAAAGGCAAAACTATAACCACCCTATAAAACAAACGATCTTTTATTGAAAAAGCAAGGGCTAGGACAATGATTGGGCTTACTGCTATTAAGACTCTTTCTAAAATCAGCCCTATTTGAGGAAAAAATAGCGGCCCCGAAAGTATAACTAAGTTCATTAATGAAAATAAAACTATAAGCCGATTGTTAGACTTCAAAAGTAATCCAACTGAAATACCTGCATACAAAAAATGTCTTAGACTGTAACTAAACGCTTCCGTATCCACCAACTCAGCATAATATAAGATCTTACTGAAACCTATAAACTGTAAAAAATTAATTCCCAATATAACTGCGAGTATAATTATTGCGAGAGCAATAAATACGTAGCATATTCGATAGACGAACCCGTTTTCTGGGTTAGAAAAAAAATTGAACCTTGCAAGTGCAAATATTAAAGCCGATATTAAACCCGATGAGTGGGCCAAAACAGGCCAAATCAAATAACTAAGACGAATGCGCTGTTGGGTTAGGCTAATTGCAAAAATACAATACACAATGGATGCTGATAGCACGAAGCGCCACAAATGATAAAGCGAATGAAAGATCTCAGGAATTAATGCATAAAAAAGTAAGGCTATTGTAAAAAAATAAGGAGATAGCTTCTGAAAGCTATAGTGTATAAGAATTAATGGTGTAGCAACCGAGAGAAAAACCAGCAGATTTTCATCGAAGTCTGACAGAACACCCACAATCTCCGCCATAAAGAACCATAATGGCTCTTGTCCCGATAGAAGTTTCGTAAAATAACTCCCCAGGTCAGCAACATACGAAGCGCCTTCTATTTGATGATACCAATCCAGATAATTAATGGCATCGTCATTTGCCTTTTGGCCTCCAGATGCGTACCACATCTGACCGACAGAACGATTAGAGATTGAAAGCGCTAATGATAACGCAATGACGTAATTTAATACTTTATTCAGAGGCCCTCTGAACTCTAATAAGGCGCCCAGAATAATCACAATCATAGGGTTAAACAACATAATAAGAATACACATAAACAGTGTAATAATAGGAGTTAAACCTTTTTGAAAATTGGTTTGATTAGTGTCTTTAACACCATAAGACAAGGAAGCTAGCATATCGAAAGACCAATAAGAGATTTACTAATCACATAAACTTGAAGGAAAATTAAGCAGGTTACCCTCAAAGCTTGCACCGTAAGGCTTAGCGAAATCAAGGACAACCAATAGCACCAACTAAAACCGATTCTCATATCATCTCAATAGTTCTAATATATTCATTAAGATTAAGATCTCTAGCCCAAGGGAATCTTCTTGAATATTCCTCATAAATAATGCCCTTAGTTTTGGATGGGTATGGACTCAATACCACAACATCATGGCCCCGTTCAGAGACTGAATGAGCAATATCAGACCCCATAATAGCCGAAACAATCGGCTCAGGAGACATTACATATGAAATAACACATACCCTTTAAGGTAGGCGATTTAGGATCGACAAAAGAACCTCCCCTTGCGGTCGTTACACTGTTACGTAACCTATTGCTGCTATTAATTACCTTTGGCTTCAATCTGTTTCTTGATCCAAGAATATGTCTTTTTTATGCCCTGTTCTAAAGTCATTTCATAGTTCCAACTTAGCTTTTCTTTAATTAGATCATTGTTCGAATTTCTACCTCGCACGCCAAGGGGGCCCGGGATATGGTTCAATTTTATCTCTTTCCCCGCAACTTTTGCTGTTATAGCTGCTAGCTCATTTATTGTAACCATTTCCTCAGAACCTATATTCACGGGACCTTGAAAATCGGAGTCCATAAGCCTTCGAGTTGCTTCAATACATTCATCTACATACAGGAATGATCTAGTTTGATCTCCATCCCCCCAAATCTCGATTTCACCTCCATCAATCGACATCGCAATCTTCCTACACATTGCCGCAGGCGCTTTTTCACGGCCACCATCCCAAGTTCCCTCTATGCCAAAAATATTATGATATCTAGCAACTCTTACTGGAATTCCATGATTCCGGCTATATGCAAAGAAAAGTCTTTCACTAAAAAGCTTCTCCCATCCATATTCAGAGTCTGGTGCAGCCGGATACGCTGATTCTTCTCTGCAATCTGGATTGTTAGGATCAAGTTGGTTGTATTCAGGGTACATACAAGCGCTACCACTATAGAATATTTTTGTTTCGTTTGACTCAATTATTGAATTAAACTTAACCTGTGAGTCTAATAGGTTTAAATTAATTGTTGCAGAATTATGCATTATCTCACTATCATTTTCTCCACTAAAAACAAATCCAGCACCTCCCATATCCGCAGCGAATTGATATATCTCATCAAAGCCAAAGTCTCCTGCAGAATTAGATAATTTAATTAATTCAGATACTTTCTGAGCGTCTCTCAAATCAGCAATAACAAATTCATTCGCAAGTGATTCTCCATAGTCTGGATATTTAAGGTCAACGGCCCTGACCCAATAACCTTCTGATATCAGTCGGCTTACCATATGGGCGCCTATAAACCCGCCTCCACCTAATACTAAAGCTGTTTTTACATCACTCATGACTTATCCCATAATTATTTAAAATAATCTCTTATCATAAAACAATATGACCCAATATTAACCCGTAGATTACTAACTAACCATCCGAGATAACTTTTGACCAAAAGGTCTAGGCGTCAGCTACGTATTTTAACCTATTGCGTAACTTAAAACCCAACACAAACTCATATCTTAGCTAAGACTCTACGAGTAATCTCAGGCGAAAATACGACCGACTCAAAGAGGACTCGCATACTTTGTAAAATTATATCTCGCTCACATGAAACATCTAACATTTCAAAATGCCTGATAAAATCACATTCGCCTAACTGATACTCCATACTTTTCTTTTGCTCTACTGACAATAGATCTGACAATCCTGTATGGTTACTAAATACGGGAAAACAGCCAGCAAAAACTGCTTCAGCGACCGAATTTGGAATGCCATCAGATAAATTGGATGATAAATGATACTTACTTCTGCATAGGTAGTCGATGTAACTACTATGATCTACCGAATCTAGCATTTCTATCTTAAGGCCATTGTTCGCCACTAGCTTCTCACATCGAAACCGATCTTCGTCAGAGGGCCCTAATAATAAAATCTTTTTATTCATCCAAAAATCGGGAGACTGCTGCAGCTGATCAAAAAAATAATTAAGATTAGTTCTTAGGTAGTAAGTCCCTTTTAACAGAATATAGATGTCCCTCTCATTTTTATTATTCTGCTTATCAGGAATTGCTAAAAAATTTTCAATCGAATTTAAAGTAATACTGCACACCGGCAACATCTCTCCAGAAAAACCAACTTTCTTTGCTATGATCTCGTCCCTAGGCGCTTCTGCATGCAAGTAATTTATCAGCGGCATTAGAGATCTAAGCTGCTTGAGATGCGATGGATGTTCATAGAAGTGATAAAGGTCATTCCCCCAGACCGATGCATAGACATTGAGTTTAGGCAGTTTATCTTTAATGCTTGCTAATATATTTCCCACGAGATAACCAGCAGACTGGAGGTCATGTAGCCAAATAACATCTGGTCTGAACTTATTTATACGCCTTTTAATAAAGTCTTCCGCGACTTTAACTAAATTATTACTTGCACGCAGATGGATATCACGTGCCCATTTTACTGGATCCGATCGATAACCAAGCAAATAGTATATCTCCTTTCCCAACATTTGATATTTCCAGTCAAAAGACCCTGCCAAGTGTTCAGGGGTCGAATTGATCAATAATATTTTTAAATCACGATTATCATGGAAATGCTTCTCAAAAGTAGTTAAAAATGCTTTCAAGTGTGGCGAATTCAATGGGGCTATGATGACAACCCTCAAAGGATCATTTGATGAACGACTAAATTTTGTCCTAAAAACTATTAGGCTAGAAATAATAACGTTCTTAAAAACACTAAAAACACCAGCGAGTAGAAAAAATACAAGCCTAAACAAGCTAGATGACTCGGTTAACCTTTTAATTTTTCGGTAAATATAACCACGAGCTTTTGAATTCAACATACTAGCCTTCATCTATTGGTGATAGCTGCAAAAAATCGGCTAACCAGCTCTCTAATTTCGTCCCAGATATTTTGCGCACAGGGCCCATTATGGAATCTCATTAAAAAGTTAATTTATAAAATTACGAAGCAATTTGTATCGTGGATCAGAATCCATATTAATCTCGAGCTTTCTGGATCTCTCTGAAAATCATTAGGCTTATCACCGCTAAAAGGACATACTCTCCACCTAGCATCAACGACAACGCTAAGACCCAAGACAGTTGATCATAGCAATATATCAGCACTGAAAATAGCACCGCGCTTATGGCACCAATTGCCCAATATGCGTTCTTTAATATATCCAGGTAAAGAGACACCTGAGTAATCAAAATCGTAGACAATAATCCTGGGATAAGTGAAAGACTAAATAACCGTATAGCAGACTCCAGTCCGACATAATCTGAAGAGAAGACTAGCCTTACTATAAATGGTGAGAATACCCAAAGTAACGCAACACATAATGTAGAAAAGATTAGAGATAATTTAATATCTTTCTTAATCGCTCCAAATAATTCGACTGCCGGTACTTCGCTTGTATTTAACTGAGGTAATATTTTTTGAATCATAGGAGTATAAGCTGCTTGGATCATCTTGATCATTGAGACGCTAGCAAAAACAACAGCGAAATATTTAGCAGTTAGAAAAAAGCCCGAAAAGATCACAGGCCCAGAAGCAAAAATAAAGGAAACTAGCACAAGAGTGAAATTTGGTATTCCTGATATCAAAGGCCACAACCCTGAAACTTCGGAGAAGGTTGTTTTATCAAAACGAAAACTCATGCCCTGAAATAAAACCAACAAAGTGATTAACATCAGCAATGAAAAAAGAAAGAACATTTTTTGTGGTGACATAGAGAATAAAATGAAACACAAAAATACTATGACTAAGTAAGCGCTCTTCACCAATACATTTATTAAAACTAAAGACTTTATCTTTTTTTCAGCGATATATAAAATCTCTGGAGAGAAAACTATGCTGACACAGTATATCAAAAATGCGCCATATACGGCCAAACTCAAAGTGTTTTGTGTAAGTAGTAAAAACCCCAGTAAAGCCAAATAAGCAGTACCACCAGATAGAATTCTAGCTCTAACTATAGCTGAAAAGTACATATCACGTTTTGTTAAATCCCCCGAAATTTTATTGACTCCCCAAGTCAAAAAACCCCAACTACTAACAACATAGAGATATTGACTGAGAGACATGTAAAAACCATATGTGCCGAAGTCCTCTTGACTTAGGAACTTAGTTATTATTACTGTTTGTAACAATGACAGAAATACATTAAATCCATTAAAAATAACCAAATCATATTCTTCTATCAATCTCACAGTCTGGTTTATAAATTTCAACGGCTTGGTCGTCTACAACATACTAGACATAATGCAACATCAAAATAGTAGGATATTCTAAATCTCATCATTTTAAACAGACTGTCTTGAAAATTGGCCTATAGATTCACGCAGTGAAATTGTAACGTCCAAATTTAAGTCATTTTTTGCTGAGCTAATATCGGGGACATACACATTTCGACCCTGAAAGGTAGTCGCTGTATTCTTAAATACAACCCGTTTACTTGGACTCAAAGTGTCCCTCACGAGATACGCAAGATTAGCGATTGTTATAGCCTGATCAGACCCAACATTGTAAGCACGCCCAGGAACCCCTTTATCCAAAATACACAACAGCCACCGCGCCAAATCAGTTTGGTTCATATAAGACCTTACAGGAGTACCGTCGCCAGCTACATTGATTTTTTTATTATAAAGAGCATCATGGATGAAATTTCCAATAGCAAAATGTACGTTTAAGGGTAAATCTTCTCCTACAAAAGCGAAACAGCGCGCAATAACTGACTCCAGTCCAAAGCGATCGTTATATAAGCTACATAAATGCTCAGCAGCTCTCTTGCCCATACTATAAGCGCTCAACGGATCTAAAGGATCGGGAATACCTAAATAGCTTTCAGGAACCTTTTCCAAACTATTAGGTTGAGGACCGTATACCCCGCCAGAACTCGTCAAAAGGACACGTTTTACATTGTTTTTTACCGCGTAATCAAGAATATTACGGGTGCCATTAACGATTTCATCATATCGCTGCAGTGCCGGAAGAGAAGGACCAACCGTTGACTCAGTAGCCGCATGCAATATGTGAGTGAAAAAATCATCTACTGGTAAACTTTCATAATCAAGAATATTGCTTTTATGAAGAGTTAGCCAGCTTATAGAGCTGAATTCAGGATAACGTTCCACAAAACTATTTGGCGATCTGGTTATGATAGTTACTTCTGGAACTCTTACACCACTTACTTCATCTCGAAGCAAACTACGAAGGAGCGCTCGACCAAAAAAACCAGTGCCGCCTGTTACCAATAATTTCATAAATTATTTGCTCTTTCCTGAATATTTTATTAACAAAAACTGGGTAATCAAAAATCTTGGGGGACTAAACAAATAAAGTTTCTTAATATTCTGGGGGACTTATGTATCTAAATACCTTGTCAGAAATGGAATCTGCGAGAGGGGGCGACATTGCATGCAATGGATTTGATTCCATGGAACCACTAGGTAGTATTCGACTAGCGATCTTAGGGAAATAAGTCTGATCTGGACAGATAGATAGGATAAATATTGCCGGCCCAGCCTCGTTAAACAAACGCTGGAATTCTGCCTGATTCATTTCATTCAAATCCAAAAGGCGCATATAGTCAATTCCCCAAACATTTCCGACTTTATCCCAATTTGGAAGCCCCAAATTTGTAGCTCTGTCACAGCCTATATATTTCCCTGAAAAATAATTCCTTTGAGTCATTCGAATTGATGCATGGCCAGCATCATCGAATATAAAGATTTTAATATTTAGGTTTTGAGCAGCTACCGTGCCTAGTTCTTGTATGTTCTGACTAAATCCACCGTCACCCTCTAACAGAACTGTTCGTAATCCAGAAGAAATAGCAGCGCCTATTCCACCTGACAAACCATAACCCATTGAAGCAAGAGACTTATTCGTAATGATTCTTTGCCCTCTCTTTTGCTGAAAACATTGCAACGTCGTTGTGAACGCACTTCCACTGCTGCACGGAATTAATACATCATTTTCTTGCATCAAGTCTGACAATGCAGTGATAAAACCTTGAGGAGCTATAAAATCCTCAAAATCCTCATTTATATCATCTTCAACCAATGGTATATCGGCTCTTGTCTGGACACAGAAATCCAGCCAAGTCTCCCAATCTTTATCTATTGCCTCTTCAGTCAATCGATTAATATACGCGTTACAATCTCCTAAAATTGGTAAATCAATATTGGGGTGTCCCTTGGTTAGTTCACTATTATCCAGTTCAATACAAATAACTTTACCCACTGGAACAAAAGCCTGCCAGTTAAATCCTGTTTGCTGTAAACCTAGGCGCGTCCCCAAACAAATTACCAAGTCAGCCTGTTGAATCAATATGTTTGACGATCTTTGCCCCCAAGTATTAGGGCGACCAATATAAACAGGACAGTCAGAAGATATAAGATCTGCTCCATTCCATGTAGTAGCCACAGGGATAGAATTTTCAACTGCATAGCGTTCAACGCAATGAGCAGACTCTATATCGACGCCACCTCCCAGCAAAAAGACTGGTCTCTGTGAGGAACGAAGCATATCGAGTATTACAGCCAATTTTTTTTCATTAAACAACATAGTCTGAACTTCGTCTTCTTGAACAATGTCGCCAATATTACTTACATATTGTGCTGCTTGAACGTCCAACGGTATTTCCAAGAATACGGGTGCTTTTCTAATATTTTTATTAGAAACTGCATATTTATGGAGCTCTTTCTTAGAAATCGGCTTATCAAGTCTCACAGAATAATTTGTCAAAGGTTTGCAGATAGTAACCCCATCAACCTCTTGAATGCCATTCTGTCTCGTATCACCTCTAGACAAGTCATCAGTTTTAACTTGACCTCCAATAACAAGTACATAACGGCTCTCCAAATATGCTCCCGCTAACCCTGTAATTGTATTAGTGATACCCGGTCCAGCAGTCACAAGTGCTAGCGCCTTCGCAGAACCAGCTATATGATTATGATACTCAGCTGCAATAACAGCGGCGACTTCATGAATTACAGGTATTGCATTTAAATGCCGGTCAAGACTTTCCGTGAGGTGCATAATATTACCGCCCCCCACGAAGTAAAAAGTATCGTATCCAAGGTCCTTTAGCCACTCAGCAATTTGATCGCTATATTTCACAGCAAATCTCCCATTCCTTCAAAAATAACCTTTATTCTATTCCTGCTAATAGGAGTCTTATTTATCTTTACTATTTTTAGGCGCCCTTTATTTCCATCGGAAACAATTAATCTATACGTATCTAATTCATACTTTTTATCTGACTCAAATGCCTGGCAAGCTCGTTTTGGATCAACCGTCCTGATATCTTCAGCGATTGATGGGTCTAGACTCAACAAGGATTTTATAAACTGGCGCAGGGATGTAGCATTATCAGACGTATTAGCAGAATTCATATTAGCAATTGACTCTATATGGTTTGACTCACCTTAGTACTTGGATAAAAATTCATTAATAGTTTTATGAAGTCTCGAAAACATATCTTCAGTTAAACCATGGTGCAGTGGCAATAGCACTCCTCGCTCCATTATATTATCAGCATTGGGATAGCCCTCGGGCATCACCCTTTTTTCTATATTTCTACACATAGGCTGACGGAGAATATTGCCCGTAAAAACCACTCTTGTTTGAATATTCCTATTTTCGAGATAGATTTGGAACTCTTTCCTAGAAAAGGGTGCGCTATCCTTTATTAAGATCGGAAAAGCTAACCAAGCCGTATTGCAGCCATCCAGCTCTGCTGGGTTGTCAAAATACTGTTCATGGTTTGAAAAAAAATCACATTGCCGTGCAAAATTAGTTTGGCGAGTAGAAATATTGTCTTGAAGCTTTTGCAATTGTGCCATTCCAAAAGCAGCGCCAACTTCGTTACCCTCAAGATTGTAGCCAACCGTTTCAAATACAAACTTAGCATCATAGTCAATACCATCTAAGTCGACGTTAAATCGATTTTCAATCGCCTCACTTTGCTCATCAAATAATGAAGAGCTTCTACCCCATGATCTAAGCAATTTAGCTCTCTCCATTACTTTTTTATCATTAATAGCTAAAGCACCACCGTTACCAGCACAATTGATAATATGTGACCCATAAAAACTTGTTATTGACATATCAGAATAGAACCCAGAGCTTTTACCTCCAATGGTTGCACCTAGCGTATCCGCAGAGTCCTCAATAACCACCAAATTATGTTTGTCTGCAATCTTTCTTATCGCAGGCCAATCGCAGAGATTACCCATCAAATTTGGAGCCAAAATTGCTACAGTTTTATCTGTTATCTGACCCTCAATTTGACTTACATCGATGTTATAAGATAGCGGTTCAACATCGACAAATACAGGAATAAGATGGTTTTTAACTAAACATCCTACTGATGTAGAAAAAGTAAGAGCAGGAGTTATAATCTCAGAACCCTCAGGGAAAGCGAATGCCTCAACACCAATATATAATGCAGAAGACCCAGAATTAACATAAAGGCAGTGCTCTTTACTAAACAATTTAGCTATTTCACTTTCAAATTTTCGTGAATAATTGCCCATTTGGGTTGATTCACCAAGACACTTGACTACTGCATCAATTTCTTCTTGGCCATATACAGTTTTGGCATATGATATCTGCTCATGGTTGTTCATTTTAATCCTCATCCTATAATTTGGAACATTTTTTGACCATCTTAACAATCTCATCTCTCAAAGTGTCAAGTGTTTGCATGTCTCATATCCTTAGTAAACTCATTGATTTCATTAATACACTCTACTCTCATGTCAGCCCCTTCAATCCAGTGTTTGTGCCATCCTATGATTTTTGCTAACGTAGTATCAAGACTCCATGTGGGAGTCCAACCCAAAATAGCTGATGCCTTAGATATGTCTAATTTAAGCAGCATGGCTTCATGAGGATTATCATCCTGATCTAGTGCCCATGATGCACCAGGCCAAAGATTAGTCATTTGATCTAAAATCCAATCAACCGGCCGCACGTCATGATCATGTGGGCCAAAATTCCAGCCTTCCGAAAACTTGCCTGGGTTTTTGAATAATTGCTCTGCAAGACTTAAGTAGCCAGACAGGGGTTCAAGCACATGCTGCCATGGTCGTGTGGCATTCGGATTACGAATAATTACAGATTTGGACGCATCAAAGGACCTAAGAATATCTGGTATTAAACGGTCTTCCGCCCAATCCCCTCCACCAATAACATTACCGGCGCGGGCTGTAGCAACGCCAATATAAGCGTCCTTCAAGAATGATTCTCGATAAGAAGCTGTCACCAGTTCAGAGCAACCTTTGCTGCTGCTATATGGATCTCGCCCGCCCATTGGATCTGTCTCTTTGTAACCCCACACCCATTCATTATTTTCATAGCATTTATCTGTGGTGATATTTACCACTGCTTTCACGGATGAACATTGCCTTACCGCTTCTAATAAATTCGCTGTTCCCATAACATTGGTTTCATATGTTTCCAGCGGCTTTTCATAAGAGGCCCTGACAAGGGGCTGGGCCGCCATGTGAAAAACAATGTCGGGTGAAAATTCCAAAATGCTGGAACAAAGTGCTGAATAATCACGGATGTCGTTAATATCAGACTCTACTAGACCCTCTATAACTGCTATCGTAAATAAGTTTGGGTTAGTTGCTGGTTTCAAAGCATAGCCCTTCACGACAGCACCCATCGAATTAAGCCAAATAGACAACCAGCTCCCCTTGAAGCCAGTGTGGCCGGTTAAAAAAACCTTTTTACCTTTCCAGAATTCTGAATTAATCATGCTGTCTGCTACCATGTTTTCCATGGGGCTTTGTTTTTACTCCACAGATCCTCAAGTAGTGTTTTGTCTCGCAAATTATCCATTGGATGCCAAAACCCTTTGTGTTCAAATGCCATTAATTCGCCGTCAATCGCCAAAGATTTAAGAGGTTTCTGCTCCCATATGGTTTCAGAATCTTTAATTCTATTCAGCACCTTTGGCGACAGCACAAAGAACCCACCATTTATCATCCCACCGTCACCTTTTGGTTTTTCCTTAAAACTCTTAACGGATGAGCCTTCTATTTCTAAGGCCCCAAATCTACTGGGAGGAAAAACTGATGTTACTGTAGCAAGCTTGCCATGCTTGTTATGAAATTCAATGGATGAAGAAATATCTAAATCACTAACCCCGTCCCCATAAGTCAAACAAAAAGCTTTGTCATTATCGATATATTGAGACACAGCCAATAGCCGACCTCCTGTTTGAGAATGTTCGCCCGTATCAACCAGAGTGACTTTCCAAGGCTCAGCTCTACCATCGTGAACCTCCATTCGGTTCTCGCTCATATGGAAAGTGACATCAGATTGATGAAGAAAGTAGTTAGCAAAATATTCCTTGATAACATAACCTTTGTATCCACAACAAATAATAAAATCATTTACGCCATGTTTTGAGTACATTTTCATGATGTGCCATAGAATTGGCTTGCCACCAATTTCAATCATTGGCTTCGGTTTTAAATTAGTTTCTTCACTTATCCGTGTTCCAAAACCACCCGCTAGAATGACTGCTTTCATGCTGCTTTCTCCTATTTTAAAAATTCCTAGACTCCCATTGGCTCGACATCATCCAAATTTTCAGAGCACAAGCTCAACTCAGTGAACGTGATTCGCTTTAACGCCGATTGTGCGCCAGCTTTTATTTTTATGTATTCCGCCGTCGAGGGTAAACCAACGGCCTTAACACTCTGGCAGGAATATGTATTTAAATATTCTTGAAAGAATTTTAAATATTTAAGGATGTATGCCACCTCCAAGCACTCTCAATTAGCGTATCTAGATCGCTGAACTTAGGTTCCCAACTGATTTCACGTATGGCAGCAGAACTGTCAGCCACAAGCCTTGCTGGATCACCTGCACGTCGAAAATCTAGATCATGCGGTATGGTATTTTTCACAACACGTTCGCAGCTTCGAATAACATCTAGTACCGAGAAGCCGCTGCCATTACCTAAATTGAATGCTGAGAATCCTCTATTATGTTTCATGTGCTCAAGTCCCAGCAAATGAGCCTGAGCAAGATCCGTCACATGCACATAATCACGAACGCACGTTCCATCAGGAGTTTCATAATCATTGCCAAATACTTTAAGAGAGCTGCCTCCTGAAATCATCGACTTCAGGATATTGGGGATCAGATGAGTCTCTGGATCATGAGCCTCACCTATGGAGCCTGAAGGATCTGCGCCAGCGGCATTAAAATATCGAAAACAAGTAGCATTAATACCGTGAACCGCACATATATCTCTCAACATATTCTCGACCATTAGCTTACTTTGGCCGTATGGGTTTATTGGATTCTTAGGATGATCCTCAGCAATTTTTTCAGTAATGGGATTCCCAAAGATAGCTGCGGTGGATGAAAATACCAAATTATGAATGTCATTATTGATCATTTCATTAACGAGATTCAGCGTACCCACCACATTATTTCGGTAGTAAACATCAGGCTGTTGAACGGACTCACCAACAAGTGACTTTGCTGCAAAATGAATCACACCATCAAATGAAAGACCTTTAAGTAACTGCGCCAATTTGTCCTGATCAAGTAGATTAACTCTTAATACTTCACAGTCTTTAATAGCCCATTCATGGCCTGTTGAAAAATCATCTAATACCACGACCTCATGACCGCACTCCTGAGCATATTTGACCATATGAGAACCAATATAACCTGCACCACCGGGGATCAGTAATTTCATAATAATTTTTTTATCAGATTAAACATGAGAGTATTTCTTTTTTCTAGACTCCAGAAACTTCGGAAACTATTTTTTGAAATGCGATAATAGCCTTTATGAAATTTTAACTACTTATTTTTTCTAAAGCATTTTTCTCTTTTAAGAAATAATGTCTATATAAAACAATTATCATGCCTAAAAAGACACCAAGTATAAGAGACAAAATAACGATTAAAATTCTATTTGGCTCTGATTTTTCTTCCATCACTGATGGAGGATAGACATATTCAAAAACATAATCTTCATTCGCTTCAACTAAAGTTAATTTTTGAATTTCTTTTTCTAAAAGTGAAGCTGTAACTTGCCTAATTTCCGATAACCTCGTATTTTCAATTTGTTTATTAAGGTAAATAACAGCCTTTTCCGATGTTTCTTTATCCTTTTGCCTATAAAAAGAATTAACCTCTTCAACAATTATCTCAACCCATTGTTTTGCAATTATTGGAGATTGATGTTTTATAGACAAGGTAACATATCCAGTTTTAAAATCTTCTTGAAGGCTCAGGTTCTCATCTTCAAAAGTCTCAAAACTTTCTTGAGCGCTTGGTATCAATTTTTGCGGGTAAGAAAAATTTCTGACCCAAGTATTTGAATCTTTTTGAAAAATACTATCATCATAAATAATTATATTTTTCTCATGGTCCCAAGATTCAATAGCCATGAGGTCTGGAAGAAAGATCCTTGGCATTACATGTTTTTCAAAAAAATTTAGAGAACTTAATGACTCAAATGCTTTTTTTGAATTACTTCCAGTTTCTCCAGTTGGCAAATTTATTCCTGCTAATCCTGCAAGTCCACTATATTGGCTTAATGCTGCGCCAATTAAGGATGACGATTCATCGACAGGAGCTAACAAAGCTTTAGATTGGTATATATTAGGTAAGAGAAGACTATATATAATCCCAATTATTACTAGTAAAGCTGTCACATAAGCAATAATACGCTTGCCTTGATTTAAAACAAAAAATATCTCACGAAGATATAATTCGTCATCTAAATCGTTTGGGTGTTTATTACTATCTATTTCTTGCATAAAAATTATTCATCTAAGTATTGATTGAGTTTTTCGTATTCTTGTAATTTTATTTTAATAAATTTTTTTGTTACGTTTATTTTTTGCTTAACGCCTTCGGGAGTTATGATGTATGCGTAATTTATTTTTTTGTTGGAATTTTTAAAATTCTCCATCTTAATAAAGCCAATATCTATTAAACCTTTTAAGCAATAATTTACTTTGCCTATGCTAGAGCCTATTTCTTTTGACAATTGTCTTTGTGTTAAGTGTGGATTTTTTTCAAGAATGTGCATTAATTCCAATGATTCTTCTGAAATATATTTATTTGAGCCCATGAATACGATTTTTAAAAAATATTTAAAATTTTATTTAGCCTGAATAGCTACCGCACGGCATAATTTTAATATATAAAACTGATACCGTTCAATAATTGAACTATAGCAGTTAAAATCATAAATCTAAATGTTAAATATTTTATCTAAAATTTTAAATCCTTTTTCAAAATATTGATTTTTCTCAAAGATCCTAGAAAAGTTAAAAAGACTTCGATTCTTTCTTTTGAAGGAAGAGAGCAAATTTTTACTAACATGCCTTTGAAAGGACCATCTGCAACGACAGCCTCTTGGCCTATTTTAATTTTTGGAGTTATAGGTTTTGAATTTGATAATTTTTCAATAAATCGAATGCTATTAATTTCATCATCAGTCAAACGTGGAATGTTCTTTCCAAATTTCACGACCTTTTTTATTCCTTTTGTATATTTTATCAATAAGCAATCTTCAAGCCGAGTTTTTATAAAAACATAACCAGGAAAAAGTATTTCCTCCTTAAAATTAGAATTTGACTTTTTAACCTTTATTTTTGGTAAATAATACTCAAAGTTTTGAATTGAAAGATTGCTTTCTGCTCTTTTAATCTCATTAATTTTGTATGTTGCAACGAACCAGTACTTCATTATTACTCTAAAAACTTGGTACCCGGGGCCGGACTTGAACCGGCACGATATCGCTATCGAGGGATTTTAAGTCCCTTGTGTCTACCAATTCCACCACCCGGGCTATCTAAATAAAATAAACTCCTTAATAAATTTTAAAAACACGATACAAAGATGTAAGTTATTTTAACAATAATAAAACCTTTCTACTTTATAAAGTTTGGAGGCTGAGGTCGGAATCGAACCGGCGTAGACGGATTTGCAATCCGCTGCATAACCACTTTGCTACTCAGCCTTTAGGATATTCTAAGTATATGATTCAAATAGACCAGTTATTTAATTAAATTCTTATAAGAAAAGAAATACTCAAAAAAACTATGTATAGAAATATAAGCAGCTATCCAAAACGTGATAATCGTTATCAAAAAGAAAATATCTCCGAAATTTGGTGAAATAATAAGGAAAGATATAGCTACAATTTGTAATGTTGTTTTTGTTTTCGCTAAAAAGCTTACTTGTATCGGATTATTCCCCAACTTTTCTACTAAATATTGTCTAAAGGTTGAAATTACTAACTCTCTAGAAATTATTAATAAAGAAGGAAAAATTAAGATTTGGTTTTGAGGAAAAGTAAGAAGATAGATTAAAGGAATACAAATTAATAACTTGTCAGCCATCAAGTCTAGTAATGCGCCTAGTTCACTTACACTATTTGTCTTTCTTGCTACATAACCATCCAAATGATCAGTAATGCCTGCGATTACAAAGCAAATCAAAGAAATCCAATACGAAATAGTTGTTTGCAATGTAAATAAATATAACACTGGAAAAATTAACAGAATCCTTGATAAAGTTATGTAATTAGCTAAATACATTCTTAAGTACGAATTTCTTCAAAAATTAATTTAGCAGTATTGTTGCCAATCCCAGAGACCTGAGAAAGATCTTCTACACTAGCCCTTTTTATTTGCTCTATAGAACCAAAATATCTTAGAAGAGATCTTTTCCTTATAGGACCTATCCCAGTTAAACTATCAATAGAAGAACCAATTGATGTTTTAGATCTTTTCTTTTTCTGCAATGAAATTGAATACCTGTGAGTTTCATCTCTAATTTCTTGAATTAGACTATGAACAGACGATCCTTCTTCTACTGAAATACTTTTTCCATTTGATAAATGTATAGAATCAAAGCTCGATTTTCTTCTCACTCCTTTTGAAATTGCAATTACGTTAATGTCAATAATGTTAAGACTCTTAAATTGATTCATGACGAATTTTAAATGTGATTTTCCTCCATCAATAATAATCAAATCAGGTATTTCATCTAGATTGACTGTTCTGTACCTTCTTTCTATTACCTCTGTCATAGAAACTATATCTTTTCCAGAATTCTCTTTACTTATATTATAAAGCCTGTATAAATCCTTGCACTTACCTTCTTTTGAATACACTACACAACCTCCTACAGCATATTCTCCTGAGTGGTGGCTTATATCATATGATTCGATAAAATTTATGCCTTTTTTAATGTTTAATTGCTTTCCGAGTTCTTGCAGTATCAAAGCTATATTTCTTTTACCCTTGCCCTTATTAACAAAAAACTCGGTATTTGTTTTACAGGCCTCTAAAAGTCCCTTATCTTTCTTTCCAGGACGAGTGATTATAGAGATTTTTTTTGAATGATACTCAGAAAGTGCACTTTCTATTAATACTTTATCTTTTAACTCCCCTCTAACAAGCAATACGGGAGGACATAATTTATCTGTGCAATATTTTTGCGTAATAAACTTTTCCAGGACGTCCTCTTCAATTGATTCATCTTTTTGGATAAAGTTTTGATGTCCCGTTACCCAGCCATTAAAGACATGCGTTATGCCAACTTTTACCTGGCCATTCCCTCTACTCAGATAAATAGCATCTTTCTGTTGTTTAAAACCTGATACGCTCTGTGATCTTTGAATATCTCTTAAAGCTGAAATTCTATCTCTATATACCGCAGCCTTCTCAAAATTCTTATTTAAAGAGAATTTATCCATACGAAGATAAAATTTATTTATTAGCTCTTCTGATTTCCCTGCCAACAAAAGCTCGGCCCCTTTAACTTCATCTAAATATTCTTTCTTTTTAATTAAACCCACACAAGGACCTGAGCATCTTCCTATCTCATACTGGAGACAAGGCCTGCTTCTATTCTTAAAATATGCATCAGAACAATTTCTGATTTTAAAAGTGTTTTGAATAAGTTTAAGTGTATTTCTAACAGCGTAAGAGTTAGGAAAAGGTCCAAAAAACTTCCCATTCTGACGTCCCTTTCCAAGAAAGGACTGTGCCGAAGGGAATTTTTTATTGTTATCTATCTTTATCCAAGGGTAGCCTTTATCATCTTTAAATTGAACGTTGAATTTAGGTTTGTGCTCCTTGATTTGGAATTGTTCTAGAAGTAGAGATTCCAATTCATTATTCGTTAGAACTAACTGAATATAACTAGACTCCTCTACTAATCTCTTAATTTTTATAGTTTTTGCTGATTTCCTGAAATAAGATGCAAGCCTCTTATTTATATATTTTGCTTTTCCTATATACAAAGGTTTATACGATTTGTCTAAAAATTTATAAATACCTGAACTATTGGGAAGTTCTGCAATTAAAGCTCGTATTTTTTGTTTTGTTTTAGGTACTGAAAAAGTAGATTCAGTGAAATTCTGTTCTTCCATATATATCTTCAAACCTTACGATATCATCCTCTCCAAAATATGTTCCCGTTTGAATTTCAATTATCTCTAGTCTCTCAAAGCCTAAATTCTCTATTCTATGCTTCTCATTCTTTTCAATAGTGATAGAGTCACCAGCAAAAAGCTCCAAAGTTTGATCACCTTTAGTGATTGTTGCAACACCTTGAGTAATGTACCAAGTCTCTGATCTGTATTTATGCATTTGCATAGATAATTTTTGATCTTTTTCTATAGAAAGAACTTTAACTTTAGAGCTATCCGACTCTAGTAAGATTTCAAAATAACCCCAAGGTCTTTCTTCTCTAGGATATAAACCTTGTGGGTAAAGTGTAAGGCCATTTTCAGGATTCTTTTGCAAATTACTTAAAGAGTGCCAAGAACCAAGATCAGACCATCCGGCATCTAAAGTTGTCATAAAGTTTCTTTCATTAGATTCTACAAAAGCTTTATCAAATGAAATGTTCTCAAGCTGTGAAAATTTCCTTTTATCAAAATAAACATATTCTTGACCTAGATCAGATAAACATAACAATTCTTTTAATCCATTGTATCTTTTGAGTTGGTTTTTCTTAATAGAGTCTTTAAACCACCGGCCTCCAAAACAGAATATACCTGAATTCCAGAACGTATAAGGCTGCTTCATTAGCTGCTTAGCTTTCTTGAGTTCTGGTTTCTCTATAAAAGATTTTGCCTCTTTTAGAAAATTATTTGAGGCTTTAACTGATATATATCCGAATTCAGTAGAAGGCCTATCAGGTTCTATGCCCATTAGCATAAGCCCTTCGTAATTAAATTGGCTCATGATAGAAGAACATATTTCATAAAAAGCTCTATTAGAAGAAATATAATGATCAGAAGGCAAAACAATAAAATCCTCGTCTTCATTTTCCTTAAGAGCTATAAGAGTCGATAAAGCCAAAGCTGGAAACGTATTCTTTGATTCAGGTTCAAAAATTATTTTTGATACCTCTAATCCTGTTCTTACTAAAGACTCTTCCACTAAAGAACGATAATCTTCTGATGTAACGATAATTGGTTTCTTAAATAAGTCTCTCTGATTTATCCTTTGAAGGGTTAAGTCGAAAAGAGATAGGTCTCCGAAGAGGGGGAGAAATTGTTTTGGTCTTTCTTTTGTTGAAAGTGGCCAAAGTCTCTTACCAGATCCGCCTGCCAAGATAATTGGTCTTAATTTACTTAAACTCATAACTGAATTATAAACTAGAGTTTGGGAAGTATCTTTTTTGGATAAAAATCTGAAAGAAATTTACTGTCTTCTGTTGTCTTCAAGGTTAATCTTTTTCCAAGTTCCACTCCCCATTGATCAAATGGGTCTATGCCAAGTATTTGACTTTCTATAAAAACCTTATGTTCATAAAGAGCAATCAAAAATCCAAGACTCTTGTATTCTAAAGATCTTAACTGCAAGATTGAGCACGGATTGTTGCCTTCAATAGACTTATAAAGGTGATCTTTGTTATCTTCACCAAATGTCATAGCAACAACCTGGGAAAGAAGCATCTTGTGAGAATCATTAAAATCATTACTTTTATCATTTATACCAATAAAATCGCAAGAGGTTTTGGTCTTTCCTTGCATAAGCCACTGAAAAACAGAGTGCTGAGCTTCTACGCCATAACCTCCCCATATTAAAGGAGAAGTCGAGAAAGGCGATTGATTGCCTTCAAAATTTAAAGACTTGCCGTTACTTTCCATGCTTAACTGAGCAAGGTACTTACTTAAAGAACGGAGTCTAAAATTGTAAGTAAAGATTCCATGATTATTAATATTTAAGCCATTAGAATTCCAAACTCCTAAAAGAGCCATAATAACTGGTATATTTTTATCCCAAGGAGACGATAAAGTATGTTGATCAGCTAAATAGGCGCCTTCTAAAAAACTTAAATAACTGCCGTACCCAGGATTAATAAAAGCAGGTAAGCTTATTGATGACCATATAGAGAATCTTCCTCCTAAAGAGTCTAAAATAACAAACTGATTAGAGTCTTTAATTCCCAAACCTTTCATTGCTTCCTTATCAGAAGATATTCCATATAAGCGATTCTTATAACTTTCCCCTAGCCCCCTTTTCATCCATGATTTTGCATACTTTAGATTTTTTAAGATTTCAATAGTCTTAAATGATTTACTTGATACTAAAACTATAGTTTCTTCTTGCTTACAGGCATTAAAGGTATCCTGTATTTCTAGGAGATCGTAGCTAGAACAAAAATATACTGTTATTGAATTCCTAGAGGTATTAAATTCATCCAATAACTCTGGTCCAAGTCTAGAACCTCCTATACTTATGCATATCAAATTCTTAAGATTAGGAGTAGATTTTATTTTCTTTAAAAAGCCTCTGATTCTTTCTCTTTCTGAAAAAACCAATTCAAAACCTTCTTTTCCTCTTTTAGATCTATAAATTGTATGCGCAACCTTTCTTTTTTCTGAAAGGTTAATATGCTCTCCATTTATTAAATTTCTTAATGATTCCTTTAAACTTATGCTATCAGGTATCTCTAATAAAGAATCTATTACTTGTTTATTAATTCTTTGTTTGGAAAAATCAAAATCTACTAAAGGAGTTGTAATTAGATTTTTTTTTAAACTCTCCATTGAATGAAGATCAGAAATTGAAGTATTTAAAAAATCCTTACCTAGAGATGTAATTAATTTGTGAATTTTTAATCTAGTTTCTTTCACTATTATTTTTTATATTCCTTCTATTTTTTTTTTCTATAAGAAAAATAAATTATTTCTAAAATAAGAGTAATACTTATGCCAATTAAGAAAGAAACAAGAACTAATGTCCCTATATCTATGTCCATTTCAAAAAATATTAGATCTAAATAAGCAATATTGGTGTTCAAGTTCAATAAAGCAAAAGAGTAAAGACCTATAAAAGTAATAAAAATAAAAAGAAGGATAAGGGAGAAATGCATAACTATATATTCTTATTTAACCAGCCCTGTTCTAACAACTTACTTTCGACGTATTGAAGTAGAGCATGACCAGCGGTTATGTGGCTTTCTTGTATTCTTGCTGTTACTTTATCTGGAACAATAAAAGATGAATCACAATATTGAAAAGCTTCCCCTCCATCACCACCTAAAAAGCCTACTGAATATATTCCTCTATCTTTTGCAAGCTTAAGAGTTTCTATTACGTTCTTAGAATTTCCCGAAGTAGTAATTGCCAACAATACATCACCTTTAACTGAAAGAGCTGAAAATACTCTCTTAAAAACATCATCTGGTCCATAGTCATTTATACACGCAGTAAGAGTAGAAGTATCTTGAGCTAACGAAAGAGCGGGAATGCTTTCTCTGTTAACATCTGAAGTTAGTCTTATTAGAAATTCCGCAGCTAAGTGTTGAGCATCTGCCGCCGAACCTCCATTTCCACAGATTAACAATTTTCCGTTTTTTGAAATAGATTCGGCAATGATATTACCTGCCTCAAGCAAAACTTCATACAAACCTTCATCAACAATTCTTTCTTTTACAGCTATCGAATCAAGAAAACTATTTTTTATGTTATTTTCTATTTGTTTAGACATATACCCCTCTGCTAGATAAGGATACTATACAACTTCTTGTTTTTTATTTGTTTAAAGATTCTTTTAAATATTTAGAAGCTCTAAAGTAAGGATGGTTTTTTTCTTCTACAGAAATAGATTTTCCAGTCTTAGGATTCCTGGAGATCCTTTTTTTTCTTTTTTTGATAGAGAAGCTACCAAAACCTCTTAACTCAACTCTGTTTTCATCTGATAAAGCTTTACCAATACTTTCAATTATTAAATTAATAGAATGCTCTACATCATCCTTTGACAGATATTCATTATTCCTGATTAAATTCCTAATTAATTCAGATTTATTCATCTTCGGCTTTAGAGTCTTCAATCTCTGCCTTGATGAGATCTCCTATATTGGACTTGGAGGCATCTTCAATTTCTTTATTCTTTTGAGCATTATCTCTCAGAGCACTCTTTTCTTCCTGTTTCTCTAAAGCACGCAGAGATAAAATAATTTCTCTATCTTTTGAAGATATATTTGCAATTATTACTTCAAGTTCTATACCTTCCTCTAGCGTTAGGTCAGCTGAAGAATTTAGAAAATCCTTTTGAGGTAAATAGCCCATTACTCCCTCTGCCAGAGCCAAGTTAATTCTTTCATCGTTAAAATCAATAACTTTTGCATTTACTTTAGAACCTTTCTTATTGTTCTCTATAAAATCTCCAAATATATCTGAAACCAATTGTTTGATTCCAAGAGAAATTCTTTCCCTGTCAGGTTCTATAGAAAGAATAAGAGCCTCTACTTGGTCCCCTTTATTAAGAGATCTAAGAGAGTCTTCACTTTCATCCCAAGAAATATCTGATAGATGTACTAGTCCATCTATGCCTCCTTCAAGTTCTATGAAAACCCCAAAGTCTGTTGTAGATTTAATTGAACCTTCAACCTTTTCTCCTTCTTTGTGAGTATGTGCAAACACTTGCCAAGGGTTTTCAGATAATTGCTTTAATCCAAGAGATATTCTTCTTTTTTCTTCGTCAACTTCCAAAATCATGACTTCTACTTGGTCATTCAAGGACACTACCTTTGAGGGATGGATATTTTTGTTAGTCCAGTCTATTTCTGAAACATGAACCAACCCTTCAACCCCTTCTTCAATTTCACCAAAAAATCCATAATCAGTAAGATTAGTTACTGTTGCCATCACAGAAGTATTTAAAGGAAATTTAGCTTCAATACCTATCCATGGGTCCTCAATTAGCTGCTTGATACCTAAAGAAACTTTTTTTTCCTCTTGATCGTACTTAATTACCTTAACATCAACCTTTTCACCTATCTTTATAGCTTCGGATGGGTGGTTTATTCTACTCCATGAAATATCAGTAATATGAAGCAAACCATCAATTCCGCCTAAATCTATAAACGCTCCGTAATCAGTTAAATTTTTGACTATACCTTTTATAATTTGCCCTTCAGCTAAGGATTCAAGAAGCTTTTCTCTTTCTTCAGAATTTACTTCTTGAAGAACAGCTTTTCTAGATAAAACTACATTATTCTTATCTTTATCTAACTTTATTACCTTAAATTCTTCGTAATTTCCTACTAAATGTTCTAGATCTTTAGTAGGCATGGCTTCAGCAAGAGAGCCAGGCAAGAAAGCTTTTATTCCTTGGACATCTACAGTCATGCCACCCTTAACTGAACCTGTTACTAAGCCTTTAATTATTGCATTTTGAGATAAAGAGTCTTCTATTCTTTTCCATACCTCTTGTTTAATTGCTTTTTCTCTAGAAACCTTTGTATTTCCATGGCCGTCTTCAATGGCTTCAAGGGTCAATTGAACCTCATCACCAATTTCCAATTTAAATTCACCAGATTCATTGTGAAATTCATTAATGGGGACAGCTGCTTCTGATTTTAGTCCTACATGTACAACCACATAATTATCTAATATATCTAGCACTATTCCAGTAACTAAGCTACCAGGCTTCATGATCACTGTACTTAGATTTTCATCTAATAATTTTTCAAAACTTACTGCCATTTTTTTAATTTTAGAATTAAAGAAAACTCTTTATTTCTTTTATTACTCCTTCAGGGTCTAAACTAGTTGTGTCAATTATTACTGAGTCATTAGCAGGCTTCAAAGGTGAATGTTCTCGCTCTGTATCCTTTTTATCTCTTTCTTCTAACTCTTGTAAAAGGAGGCGCATATTAACCTTGCTACCTTGTCTTTTCAACTGTGTTTGTCTTCTTTTTGCTCTTTCCTCAATAGAGGCGATTAAGAATATCTTATGTTTAGCATCGCTAAAAATTACTGTTCCCATGTCTCTCCCATCAGCAATCAAGCCTGGTTGAATCATAAAATCTCTCTGACAAGGTTTAATAAAGTCTCTAATTATAGGGTCTGCGGCTAAATCAGATGTTTTTTTAGCTATTTCTTCAGTTCTGACTTTACTAGTAATATCGTTGTTGTTAAAAATTACTTTTACCGGCTCACCTAAAGTACCTGGATCAAATTTAACTACAAAATTCTTCTTAATAAACTCCTTACTATCTTCAAAATCATTTAGTTCAATCTTTTGTTCTAACATAAAATAAGCCAATGTCCTATAAAGGGCTCCACTATCCAAAATATTCCAATTGAGATCTAAAGCAAGCATCTGTGCTATTGTTCCTTTACCTGCTCCACTAGGACCATCTATTGTTATTACTGGAACGACTTGACTATTCATGATGCTTCTATATTTACGCCTACTTGTTTACATATATCAATAAAATTAGGAAAGGAAGTATTGACGTTAAGACAATCTAGCATAGTTGTTTCTCCGTTAGCTCTAATAGAGCCTATAGATCCTGCCATGGCTATCCTATGATCTCCATGAGAGTTAATTGTAGAAGCCTTTAATGTACCATCTTTACCTAATCCTTTAATTTCTATCCCATCTACTTCTACCTGAAATTTAACTCCAAAAGAATCTAAGACATCTGACATTGCCTGTAGTCTGTCACTTTCTTTAGCTCTAAGTTCTTTTGCTCCTTTAACCTTTGTAGTGCCTTCTGCTAGAGAAGCTGCGACGAAGAAAGCTGGCATTTCATCAATCATATTTGCAACTAAATTCGTATTTAGGGTTATGCCTTTAAGGCTAGAAGTTCTAACAAGAATATCTGCTGTTGGCTCGAAGGAATCTATTTCTTTTTGTAACTCAATATTTGCTCCCATATGCCTCAATGCATGCAAAAAACCGATCCTAGTTGGATTCACTCCAACGTTTTTTATTAATAATTCTGAATTAGGAGTAATTAGAGCAGCTAAGATAAAGAAG
>MDSV01140250.1_pt1 | contig 32065 bp, 33 predicted proteins | sample 810851 | NCBI WGS metagenome assembly MDSV01 (sample SAMN05326640, study PRJNA326480) | marine metagenome | isolation source: seawater | place: Atlantic Ocean: North East | collected 2012 | reverse complement strand
CGAAATTACTCACACGGGAGAGAATTTCTTAATCTATCTAAATATTTCTAACAAAATGAATGAGTAACTTTGTGTGATAAATTCTAAATTCAAGAGAATTATTGTTTATTTAACATGAAAAATGAAGAGAATTTGGCTTATTTTTTGAATGAAGCAAAAACTATCAAACCTAGAGAATTAGGAGGAAAATTACGCATTGCATTTTTAGCTAGTTCGACCATTAATGGATTTGAAGAAACAATGCGTGTGAAGTGTTTTCAAAAAGGAATAGATTGTATAACATATGTTGCAGATTATAATCAATATAATCAAGAGATTTTAAATCAAGATTCAGGATTATACAAATTCAAACCTGACATAACATTTCTGATTCTAGATACACGACATATTTTAGGTGACTATTTTTTCTCATGGTATTCAGTTCACGATGATGACAAATCAAAAGTAATATCTACAAAAATAAGCGAAATAGAAAATATTTGCAACATATTTACAAGAATTTCTGATTCAAAGTTAGTTGTAACAAGTCTACAAATCCCAAATTATTCACCATATGGTATTGATGATGACCATGCAGTTAAATCTCTAAAACAAGCAATTCTTGAGATTAATAATGAACTATTTCAATGGAGCAAGCAACACATGTTATTGACATATGATTTTAATCAATTTATACAAAAATATGGTGAAAATAATATTTTTAATTATAAACAATTTTTTTCAGGTGATATTAAAATTTCAATAGAGTATATACCAAAATTTATTGATGAACTAATGAGATATGTACATGCAGTTACGGGAATGACAAAAAAATGTATTGTACTAGATCTAGATAATACATTATGGGGCGGAGTAATTGGTGAAGATGGATTTGATAATATTAAATTAGGAGATAATCCTGTAGGTCGTACATTTGTTGAATTTCAAAAAAGATTACTTGCTCTAAATCAAAGAGGGATACTTTTAGCGATAAATAGTAAAAATAATTTTAATGATGCTGTTGAAGTAATTCAAAAACATCCAAGTATGGTTTTAAGAGAAGATGATTTTGCATGCATGAAAATTAATTGGGACAATAAAGTTGTAAATCTTGAGAAAATTGCAGAAGAATTGAATATTGGTTTAGACAGTATAGTATTTTTTGATGATGATCCAATTAATCAGGAATATGTAAGGGAATCATTACCTGAGGTATTAGTTATGGATTTACCAAGAGATTCTTCACAATATGCCAAGATATTAACAGAGATGATAGAATTTGATGCCTTGAAAATAACTGAAGAAGATACTAAGAGAAGTAGTATGTATTTGGGTCAAAAGAAAAGAAAAGAATTAGAGACTAAGATTGGGAATTTTAATGAATTTTTGAAACAAATGAATATTGAAGTTGAGGTGAAAAAGGCAGATAGTTTTTCAATTCCAAGGATTTCTCAATTAACATTAAAAACAAATCAATTCAATTTAACAACCAGACGTTATCAAGAGGAAGATATTTCAAAATTTTCATCATCTGATGATAGAATTGTTGAATGTGTACAAGTAAATGATAAGTTTGGAGACAATGGAATAACAGGTACATACATTATTGAAAAAAAGAATGACGAGGAATGGATTATAGATACATTTCTTCTTAGTTGTAGAATAATTGGCAGAGGGGTAGAAGAAATTATGATAAGTCAGATTATTGAAAATGCAAAATCATCAGGAGTAAAGAGAATAATGGGACAATTCATTCCAACTGCAAAAAATAAACCAGCTGAAAATTTTTATGAGAAATTAGGTTTTAAGAAAGAAAATGACTTTTGGGTTTTTAATACGGATGATATAATGAAAAAACCAGAACATATCAAAGTGAAAAAAAATGAGTGAGAAATTATATAAAATAATATCCAGAGTGTTTAATGTTGATTATAATAAGATTAATGATGAAACAAGTCCTGAAAATTTAGAAGAGTGGGACTCTTTCAATTTTTATGTATTACTGGATGAAATTGAAAATGAATTCAATATAAAATTCGATCTTGATGAAACTTTAGATATAAAAAAAATAGGAGATTTGAAAAATATACTTACAAAACGTGGAGGTAAAATAGAGTAATGAAATTACATCATATCGGAATTGTGGTAAATAATATTAAAGAATCATTTGGCGAATTAACTAATTTTCTAGATTTTACAGAAACATCAATACCGGTTGAAGTAAAATCACAAAAAGTAAATGTCTGTTTTCTAAAAACGTCTGATGTATATATTGAATTAATTGAGCCCATTGAAGATAATTCACCTGTGAAAACATTCTCAGAATCAGGAGGAGGATTTCATCACTTGTGTTTTGAAGTGGAAGATATTTTCAAAGAAGTAGAAAAAATGGTCAATAATGGTGGAAGGGTTATTGTAGAACCAACAAAAGGTTTTGAAGACAGATTAATTGCGTTTGTTTTGCTTAATATGAAAAATACAAATTGTAATTTAATAGAATTTGCAGAGAAAAAATGATAAAATTGATTGAGGAAAAAGAGATTGGAATAGATATTGTAGAAATAGAAAGATTTCGAAAGAAAAAGTTCATAGAAAATGAAAGCTTTTACAAGAAAATTTTTACTGATTTAGAAATACAATACTGCAGAAAATTTTCTGACCCATATCCACATTTTGCAGGAAAATTCGCTTTAAAAGAGGCAGTCCAGAAATCAATTGCACATAATACACTATTCAACAAAATTGAAACATTCCATACAAATTCAAGACCTAAAATTAAAATTAAAAATCAAGAAAAAAAATATGATTTTATTACTTCAATTTCTCATGAAAAAAAATATGCTATTGCAATTGCAATATCAAAAAAATTAGATAGCCATTCTAGATAATTTTGATAAGACTCTAAGTATAGAATTAAATGGAATTTTATTTTTTATATTAGTTCCTTTAGGTAGAATTACTTCATTTTTAAAATTAAATATTATTTCTTTATCATTAACAGTTCTTGTTTTTTGAATTTTATTATATCTTGATTGTATAGTTCCTAGATTTTTTATAATACTGAATGAAGCTTTGATTTTTTCATAAAATAGTCCATTCTTTAGATAAAAAAAGCTAACAGCAAAATCTACTAATATTAATGAAGGAAATAATTTTAAAATTGTACTACGAGAATAATGAGTGAATAAACAGTATAATCTATTCCTTTCTAATAAAAAAAATTTAAAATTACTCCATTTGAAACTAAATCCTTCTGAAGGATGAAATACGATTGAAGTGGGTACGTAATAAGACTGAATTCCTTGCATGCTAGCTCTCCAACAAAGATCTAAATCATCATGATATGCGAAAAGAAATGAATCAAAAAATTCTAATTTTTCAAATATTTTTTTAGATGTGAATAAACAAGTTCCAGATGCATAATTTACAGTCTCCATATTATTGAATTGTTGTTCATCTTTATCGCCCTTATTTCTAGAATATCCAAAACCAAACAGCTGTATCATATTACCAGTACTTTGTATGATTGATTCATTGTCAATAGTTAGAAATTTTGGTTGATATATTCCATCACCAAATTTTTGGTGGCCAAGAAGTAATTCATTCATCCAATTCGGATCAACTATTGTATCAGGATTGAGAATTATTACAAACTTTCCCTTAGATTTTCTAATCCCAATATTATTTCCTTCACAATAACCATAATTTTTTTTATTCTCTATCAGATCAATTAACGGGAATTTTTCCTTACATTCTATGTGACTACTATCTGTTGAATTATTGTCAACAATAATGATTTCATAATTTTTATAATTACTATGATAAATGGAATCTACGCATTCTTCAAGTAATTTACCAGCATTGTAATTCAGGATAATTATACTAATTAGTGGATTTTCATCATTTGATTCCAATTTGATAAATCTCTAGAAAGGTGTAATATATTGAAGACGAATAAAACATACTAGTAATAATGTTAAATTATTAATTAATTTCCATGTAATTATGACAGATAAAACAAGAAAAATCGTATATAATTCAAAAAGTATAGGAGGCATTTTGAGTAAAATCGCGACAAGTTTTCAGTTCAGGTTACTATCATTTTACAAAGATAAAGAAACCGTGGAATTAATAAAAAAAATCAGAAAAGAAGTAGATTTTGCATTTTATCCATATGAAGCATATATGATCCATTCAATTGTGAGAACACAAATAGCACTTGATGGAGATATGGCAGAAGTAGGAGTGTACCAGGGTGGTTCAGCTAAATTAATTTGTGAAGCAAAGAAAGAAAAAGAATTGTATCTTTTTGATACATTCACAGGACTCCCAAAATTATCAGATGACGATACACATTTTGGTGAAAAACATTGGTATGAAAATCAATTTAATAATACAAGTATAGAATCTATTAAAAAACTTCTAAGCAAATACAAAAATGTTCACATAATAAAAGGTGAATTTCCTAGTTCAGGTGAAAAGATAATAAATAAAAAATTTTGTTTTGTACACTTAGATGTAGATCTGTATAAGAGTACGATTGACTCTTTAAGATTTTTCTTTCCAAAAATGATTCGAGGAGGAATAATTTTAATACATGATTATCATTCAGATGGAATTCAAAAAGCATTTAAAGAATTTATGGATGAAAATTATTTGCAAGTAATTGAATTAACTGGTTCACAAGCTATTATAATAAAAAATTAGATCAAAGATAAATTCTAGTTCCTTCACCGAGTAGAAATATTTTCTCATCAGTTGGTTTATCGGGTTGAATAATTTTTGAATTATTTGAGATTATACTATCTCTAATTTTTCCTGAAGAATTTATTTCACAATTTTCCATGATAATTGAATTTTCAATATTTCCTTGATTAATTATTGAATTATTACCTATACTAGTATTAGGACCAATAATAACACCAGAATTTATTTGGCAATTTTCTCCAATGATCACAGGACCAGTAATGATCACATTTTTTTCTATAATAGAATTTTTTCCAGTTAACACTTTTCCAACAAGTTTCATATTTTCTGATTTTTTTCCATAAAAATAATCAGGTAAATTTTTGATAACTTCGCCATTGGCATGTATAATATCCTGAGGAGTTCCGGTATCTTTCCAATAATCAGTAATTATTTCAAAACTTAGATTATTATTTTTATTTAATAATATGTCTAGTGCATCAGTGATTTCTAATTCATTTCTCCATGATGGTTTTAGATTTTCTATAATTTCAAATATTTTAGGCGTCAATAAGTAAATTCCAGTCACTGCAAGATTTGATAGAGGGTTTTTAGGTTTTTCAACAATTTTTATAATTTTTTTATTTTTAATTTCTGCGATACCAAATCTAGATGGATTATCAACCTCACATAGTAACAATGTTGCATCAAAATTGGATTTATCAAAATTTTTTACAAAATCCGATATTGAACGTTGTATTATATTATCACCAAGAAAAACAAGGAATTTTTCATTATTGATAAAATCTTTACACAAATTTATTGCATGAGCAATTCCTCTGGGTTCATCCTGTTCAACATATGTTATTTTAACACCAAAGTTCTCACCATTTCCATAATATTCTTTAACTTTTTTAGAGCCTAAACCACCAATGATTATTGCAATATCGGTAATACCAGTTTCTTTGATTGAGTTTAAACAGTATTCAGACATTGGTTTATTAGCAATTGGAAGAAGTTGTTTAGGACCAGTATGAGTTAATGGCCTTAAACGAGTTCCGTGCCCTCCATGTAAAATAATTCCTTTCATTTATTTTTCCTCATTATTTTAATTAGAAATTTTCCACGGAGTAGAATTCAATATTGTAGAAGATGAGTTGTTCATTATTTCAGGATTATCTATATACCATTGAATAGTTTTCTCTAAACCATCTTTAAAATTTAATTTTGTCTTCCATTTTAGTTCAGTAGAAATTTTTTGAGAATCCATACTATATCTGAAATCATGACCAGGTCTATCTTCAACAAATTCAATTAAATCTTCAGATTTATCCATAATATCAAGGATTTTTTTGACTATTGTAATATTATTGATTTCATTATATGCAGATACATTATAAGATTCACCTTTTTTTCCGTTAAAGAGTGCTAGAGATACAGCATCACAATGATCATCTACATAAATCCAATCTCGAACATTTTTGCCATTGCCATAAATAGGAATTTTTTTATTTTGATATGCTAGCATAATTGTTTTTGGAATTAATTTTTCAGCAAATTGTCTAGGACCATAATTATTTGTACATCTTGTTATAATTACATCTGAATCAAATGTTGTGCTATAAGAATTAATGATTAATTCTGCAGCAGCTTTTGTAGCAGCATATGGACTTGAAGGATTGAATTTTGTTTGTTCAGTTGCAGTTCCAGTAGATAAACTCCCAAATACTTCATCTGTAGAAATTTGGATCATTCTCTTTTTTTGTTTTGTAATTATATCCAGTATTGTAAAAGCACCACGTATGTTTGATACTAAAAAGGGATTTGCATCATTTATGCTTCGATCAACAAAAGATTCAGCTGCAAAATTTACCACAGCATCACATTTTGTAATCTGTTCTTCCATGAGTTTTTTATTTGAGATATTACCTTTGAAAAATTCATAATTATTGGAATTTTCTAGATTTTGCAGATTTTTTCTATTTGAACCATCTAACTCAGCATCTACATTTGTTATATGAACATCATTATTTTCATTCAAAATTTTAAGAATGAAATTACTACCAATGAATCCCAAACCCCCAGTTACAAGTAGCCTCATATAGCCACAATTCTTTGAGACCTAATAAAATATTGTATGATTTACTTAGTACCTTTAAATCCAAACTTTTATTGGCAAAAATCACAGATTTTTTTTATGAATAATGATGAATTTTTTGTTCATGATTTAGAAAAACATGATACGAAAGATGTTATAGATTCTCATATTAATGGAGAATTGACAGTTATTTGGAGAGACTGGGACAACATAATTGAAGATCATCCAAAAATGGTATATGTTAATTCTGTAAATCCAAAGGAGGTAAAAGGACCACATCTTCATAAAAATAGAACAACATATTTTGCATGCATAGAAGGCGAAATTATTTTAGTGATAAAAGATAGTGATGGAAAATTTCATGAGATTACTGTAAATCCAAAAAAACCATCACTGGTATGTGTAAAAAATGGAATTGCAGCTGCGATAATAAATCCCACAGAAAAAATTTCAAAAGTTTTGGTATTAGCTGATATAGCATGGAAACCAAATGATAATGAAATGGAAAATGTAGATTTTGTAAATTATGATTTCAATAAATGGATGCAGAAATAAAATCATTAGATGAAAATTAATTTTATTGAAAAAAAATGGTATTTTTAGAAAAAATTAAGGATGTAGGAAAAATTGGGACAGGAGATGTTATAGGAACTGCTTTAGGAGCAATTTTTTGGTTTTATCTGGCATCACAGATTGAACCTTCAGAATATGGAGAAATACAATGGCTTATTGGAATTGCAAGTGCAATTAGTTACATTGCATTATTTGGAAGTCAAAATACAATAATCGTTTTTGCTGCAAAAAACTTAAAAATTCAATCAACACTTTATTTTATTTCTATAATTTCAAGTGTTGTTTTATCGACAATAGTAATTATAGTCATTCCATCATTTTATGAGATTGATATAGGAATACTTCTTTTTGCATATGTTATCAATGCACTAGCAATTGGTGATCTTTTAGGTAAAAAACTCTATTCAACATATTCAAAATATGTCATTTTACAAAAAATTTTAACTATATGTCTTGGAATTTCATTTTTACACTTTTTCGGTTTTGAAAGTATAATTTTTGCATTAGGATTTTCATATTTATTTTATTTAAAAAGAATAATTAGAAATTTCCAGGAAATGAAAATAGATTTTTCATTATTAAGATCAAAATTAGGTTTTATTACTAATAATTACATTTTATTATTAAGTTCAGGTTTACATGGACAAATTGATAAAGTATTAGTTGCTCCGTTACTTGGATTTACTGTTTTAGGTAATTTCAGTTTAGGTATGCAATTCATTGTAGTTATGTCAATTATTTCAGGAATAATTTTCAAATATTTACTAGCACAAGATGCAACTAATGTTGAAAATAATCGTTTAAAAATTCTTAGTGTTATTTGTTCAATAATTATTTCTATATTGGGAATGATTTTCTTGCCAACCATTATTGAGATATTTTTTCCAAAATTCATTATGATTTCTGATGCAATACAAATTATGTGTATTCACATAATACCAACTTCAATAGCAGTCATTTTTGAATCAAAATTATTAGGGCAATTAAATTCAAAATATGTTCTTGCAGGAAGGTTATCAGGGTTAGGCGTGATGGTTATTGGTATGATTATTCTAGGAAGTGTATATGATATTATAGGAATTGCAATTAGTCTAGTTTTGAGTTCAATAGTATTATGTGTGATTTTTGCAATCGGGGTACAAAGATTAACAATTTTAGAGAAATGAAATATAATAAAGATTATACATGTTTTTCAAAATCTAAATAATTAATTTTTAAAACTATTATTTTATTTTCAAAGTTATGATTTTCAGAATCAAAAACTTTTTCAAGATATGAATATTCCTGATAATTTTTTAGGAGTTTATCAAGAAACAATGAACGATTATTTTCTGTTAAAACAATATGAGTTAGTCCCAATTCTTTTGAATTCAAAATGTACTCTTCCAAAGAATCATAATCTCCAGAAGGAATTTTTTTAATAAAAAATGTAGCTTCAAAATTATCTGAAGCTGATGCAATAGGTAAAGATTCTGGCCAATTTTTTTCAAGTGTAGCAATTTTAACATATGAATTTCCAGGATAATCATTTATACCATTGTCATTTTGAACTAAATTTTTTGTTACTTGTAATATTTCATTATAATAAATATAATTTGGTTGTTCATAAATTAATAAAATTATTGATGACAATATTATTACAGTGATAATTAAAACTACGAATTTTGTTTTTTGGAATTTTTTAATAGAATTTAATCCATAAACAGATATTGCACAAAAAATTGGGAATAATACAAACAAATATCTAACATCTTGAATTTCTCTTCCAAAAGCATACATTGCAGGAATAATTAAAAAAATACCAAAAATTAGAAGATAAAAAAGATCTTTATTTCTTAATTTTATCAGATTATAGATACCAGTAGGGATGAAAAAAATGAAAAGAGGAATTAAAACAAATCCTAAAAATTTTAGTGTATTAAAGAGAGATGTACCCATGAAACTAATTAATAATTCATTGGAAATCCAAGTGGAAGGTTTCTGTACACAATCATATGAACATTCACCAATTTTTTCAGGCTCAGATATAGAAGTGAATGAGTTAGGGTTTAACATATTTTGATTAGCAAAAGTGTGACTTACCAAACCATCTATTCCGTTTGATTCAATTCTAAATGATGAAATAGGTAATAGAATTAAAATAAAAATAAAAATAAAAAGTGAAAATTTTAGATAAGAAATTTTTTGTTTACGAAATTTAATAAAAAATACAATAGTTAATGGAATTAGAAAAATTAGAGATTCATATCTTACAATAGCAGATAAACTAAGAAAAATAAACGAAAAAATAAAATAAGTTGAATTTTTAGATAATGAATATAATAATACAAATGAAATTAAAAAAAGAAAAAGTGATTCTGATAAACCCAGTATAGAATTATCCATTAATCTATAACTAAAACCAAATAAACTTGCACCAATTAGAGCATATTTTGATGAAACAAATTTTTTGCAAAGGAAAAATATTGGAATAATTGTCAGTGAAGAGATTACAACACTTGTTATCCTTTGCGCATTAATTAGGTTCATCATATCAGATTGACCAATAATTGTAAAGATAGGAGATAGTAGAATAGGCCAACCATCATTAGTTTGTAATATTCCAAATGGAAATTTCTGATTTTTAGAAACTTCAAATGCAAAGGAGAAGTAATCTATAGCATCAGTTTTGAAAGGAACCTCAAATGGTAAAAAATACAATCGTATAGAAATAGTAGTTATGATCAATAGCGAAAGAAATGTAATAGTTTTCCTTTGAGAATAAATTTTTTCAGTTTTTGTGATCATTTCTGTCTATGAATATTTTTTTTATCAAAGGTATATAGGATTCACTAGGATTTCATCATCAATGAAGTGAAAATATTTACAAAAATATCACAATTTTAAGTATAAAAATATGGTATGACTAATTAAGAAATAATTTTTCATTAATGCAATGAATAGGCCAATTAGATTAGCGTTTGTTTATAAAAAATCCTATAATTATTTTCAACCAGGACATTTCGATAGAACATCAGCGGATTTTTTTCTTAAAGCCTTTGAAAGAAATAAAGAATTAGATGTTACATATCATCCATGTGAATCTAATTTTGATGTCGAGAAGTTAAGTGGGAAATGTGATGTAATTTTATTACCAATGAATCGTAGCGATGGTGCTCCTAATAAATTAGAAAATGTTAAGAAAGTAGGAATACCAGTCATTTCACGTACAGGTGATCCTCACTCAGCAGAGAAATATGGAGATGTGGAATTTATTGAGAAAAATAAAATTGATTTAGTATTTAGTTCTCATCCAGATAGCTACATTTACAAATTCTATCCAAAACGTGTTAATCATAAGACGGTAATTTATGGATTAGAAAAAAATCTATATGAAAACATTATTCCATTTAAGGAAAGAAATAAAAATAAAATCTTATGTACGGGAGCAATTGGAAAAACAAGTGTAAAATCTAGAATTGGAAATGCAATTCTAAATCCAAAAAGATCAGGCTGGTATTTTTACAAATTAAGAACATTATCAACAAAATTATCATATGTTGATTATTCAGGGATAAAAGATGGTAAGTATCCAAATGATGATTATGTAACATATCTTACAAGATATAGAGCAACTATTGCAGCATCGACATTTTATCCTACATTGAAATATTGGGAAAATGCAGCTGCTGGATGTTTAACATTTATGGAAATAACAAACAAAAATGATGGTTATTTCATTGGTTTTGAAAATGAAAAATCTGCGATTTTTATTAATGAAAGAAACTATCAGGAAAAATTTCAAGAATTTCTATCAGACCCTGATAATCCCAAGTGGGAAGAAATTGCAAATGCTGGAAGAAAATTTGCTATGGATGAATTGAATAATGATAAAGCCGTACAGAAAATTGTCGAGTATGTTAAAGAATTAGTTAGATAATAGAGTAACAATCATGAAAGATTACATAAAAAGAAAATTGGAAAATTATCCAAATTTCTATGCAGGACGATTAAGTAAAAGAAATGTTTTTAGATCTTTAACATCAAATCAGAGAATTTTACCAAATTTTATAATTATTGGAGAAGCAAAATGTGGTACTACGTCACTTTATAATTATTTGATACAACATCCAAATATAGAATCTTCATTAACAAAAGAGATTAATTTTTTTAATTGGTCATATGATAAACCAAAAAATTGGTATAGAGCACATTTTCCAACATCTCTTAAAAAAAAAATGCTGAAAAGATTTTCAAACAAACAGATTATCACAGGTGAAGCCACACCATTATATCTATTTCATTCATTAGTTCCAAAACGTATTTTTCAGATGTTACCAGAAGTAAAACTAATCATTTGTTTGAGAAATCCCATAGAAAGAGCTTATTCACATTATCATGATTTAGGAATTAGATTAGGCGAAGAACAAAGAACATTTGATGAAGCAATTGAAACAGAAATTCAATCCTTAAAACAAAAAAATTATAATATTTTGGATAGTGATTATGGATTTTCTTCTAGATTATACCAATATGTATCACGAGGAGTGTATTTACCACACATAAAATTATGGATGAATCTATTCAGTAGAGATCAAATTTTGTTTGTAAAAACTGAGGAATTGAATAATAATACATCAGAATCTGTTAATAGAGTTTTTGAGTTTTTAGATACAAAAAAATTCAATGGTATAGATGTCAAAGAAAGATTCAATGTTAGTAAGTACAAACCTATGAATAATTCAACAAGAGAAATATTGAAGGAATTTTATTCACCATATAATAAAGAACTTGAAGAATATCTTGATGAAGATTTTAATTGGAATTAGGTAAATTGGAATAATTTTTTAAAAAGTTAATTACAGATTGTGGGTCTACAGTATGGCCAGAATTTATTTTTTGATCATGTACAATTCCAACAATATTTTTTTCAGAGTTTAATAAGCGATAAGCATTCTTAACTAAAGTAAATGTATGTAATGATTGTGCTTCATAACGTTGTGGTGGATTTTCATTTTGTCCCCAAGCAAGATACAATGGTTTGGGAGCTAAAGTAATGACAAGATCAGGATTATCAAAATATTTTAAAAATCCATGATTATAGCCATTACCAAAAGTACCAAAATTTTCCGTACTGAACAAACTGCTTGATAATAATAATCCTTTAAGCTCAGGAAGAAATAATGAAGAACGTAATGCGATTTTTCCTCCATGTGTAATTCCCAAAAGAAATAGATTATTGAAAGTGATTTTTTTATTACTCTCTAGTGACTTGATAGTTTGTAGTGTATCAATTATTTGTAAATTAATTAAATCAAAACCCAAATTTTTTATCTGTCTTTCTAAAAATTCACCTGAGCAGAATATATCAGATTGATCACAAATACTTCCAACATCAATTTTTCTTTCTCCCCATCCTCTATTTTCTATCACATAAACAATATATCCTTCATTAACAATTTGTTCTGCAATTCCTTGTTGGTAATAATTGTCTGAAATTTCACTATTCATATTTATTACATCTTTTGCACCTTGATTTCCGCTACCAGGTACAATAAATACAGCAGAAGTATTTTTATTTATTTTTTTAGGGATTAATTCGTATAAAATGATAGTATCTCCATCTTGTGCAATAGTTGAAAGTTTTGTAACATTATAATTTAATTTTTTTTCAGAATTAATGATATTCAAAGAATTTACTTGTAAATCTTGAAAATTTGGAAGATCATGCAATTCTTGAAATTTTGTAATTAACTTATTTTTCCATGGTAAAAAACTATTTTTATTTTGAACATTATTTTTAAAACTTAATTGTAAACTATTTTTTGTATAGATTTCAGGGATTAGAAATTTTTTATATATATTAGAATGAGAGTTTTTTGTTGAGAGATTTTTTGCTAAGTGATTAATTCCTCGTTTTTTGATATAAACTGAAAATACTGCCACATTGATGCTAATTGAGAGTATCAAGAAAGAAATTATGATGTATAAAATTTCCATTTTAGATTCTCATCTCTATGAATGCAATACCAATTTTATTGATTTAATAATTCTATTTACATCAGCGTCAGTTAGATTAGTTGTGGATGGAAGCCAAATGCCACGGGAGTATAAATTATTAGAATTTTTAAAATCTTTTTTTGAAGGAAAATTTTTCCTAAAATAAGGTTGTTTGTGAAGTGGTTTATAGAAACGTCTTCCTTGTATTCCAAGATTTTTGAGACGTTCTAAAAAAACATCTGGTTTTTTCACAAGCATGTCAATATACCATGTAGGTTCTTCTTCAAAAAATTCAACATTTTCATTTTTTAATTCTTCAGAAATTGTTTTATACATTTTTTTTAATCGTTTCAATCTACTAGGTAATTTTTTAAGTTGTGCTAATCCAAAAGCTGCCTGTACTTCTGTAAATTTAGAGTTAAATCCCCAAAACTCAAAATTATCACTCATAGGTTTTAGTTTTTGTCTATCATTTCGACCTAGATCCTTTAAACGACTCAATATATCAAATGTCTCTTTATCATCACAGCATACAGCTCCACCTTGACCACCAGTAGTAATATGTTTAGTACTTGCAAATGAATAACAACTAATACTATTTTTAGTGTGATGAGATATTGCTTGCGCACAATCTTCAATGTTTGATTTGCTCCCCAATCTACCATTTGAATGAACTGTAAAATTTAATTTATTATTATTGCTTATACTACCATTTTTTCCAACATCAACAAGTATTGGCTTGACATTTGTTTGAATCGTAGCATAAGCTGAAAAAATTCCAGCATAATCGGGAATATTTATTGACTTAAAATTATTTTTTTCAGTTAAGGATTTTAGTCCCAGATATAATGCAGTAGTTCCACTAGTGCAAGTGATACAATATCTGGCCCCAACAAATTCAGAAAATTTTCTTTCAAATTCCCTTACAGTTTTATGTTCATTTAGATAATCAGCATTTAAAATTTTATTTACTTGTTTTTTTTCATATTCATCCCAATATGGAATAAATTGTGGAATGAATTTTTCTTTCATCTTTATACATTTGATTGGTTTAAATCAAAAGTTCCTTCTTCAAGAATGTTTACCATTTCTTCAATTCCATCTTCAGCAAGAAATTTTGTAGAGAAATTTAATTCATTTTTTATTCTATCAAAATTTACAATATAGTCTCGTTTATCTTCTTTTTCCACAATGTTTAGAGGAACATTAAGTCTACTACTAACTTTTTCTGCAATTTCTCTTTTTGTATAATTTTGATTTGAGGAACCAACATTATAAACACGAGAAAGATCGCCATGATGATCAATACATAACGAAATAGCAGTAGAGATATCACTTACATGGACAATTGGCCTGTGTACTTCGGGCATGAAAACATTGATTTGTTTTTCTAACCATGCTTCTTTGATAAAATCACTTACTAACAAATCAAATCTCATTCTACCTACGGATAATCCATATGCAGTAGCACAACGTAATATTGTAGCATTAGGAATATTTTTAATCAAAAATTTCTCCAGATTTACCTTCGTTTCAGCATATAATGAGGTAGGAAATAATTCGCCATCTTCATCAACCATTTCTTTTGCTTGTCCATAATTTGAACAGGTTGATAATTGAATGAATTTTTTAATATTTTTCTCTTTACAGAGTATTGCAAGATTTTTTGCTGCTTCAAAGTTTACATCTACTGCTTCTTCTGGTTTGATTTTACATAGAGGTTCACCTACAAGAGCTGCAAGATTAACAACATAATCATTCGATTCAATTATTGAATTCATAAAATCAAGATTTCGGATATCTTCTTTATGAAAACTAACTCGATTATTGGAATATGTATTTTTTTTAAAATTTTCATCTAGTTTGAAATCTAATCTATCTACAATTACAATTGTATGATCAGTGTTTTCTAGTAAATGTTCAGTTAATTTTGTACCAATATATCCAGCACCACCAGATAAAATAATTTTTGCCATTTGACTAGTCACGCTAGATTAGATAAATAGATTTCTACAAAGTTATTTTTTTAAAATTACATAATTGTATAATTAGTTCTATTTACAAAATTTTTAGTATCAGATATTGCAAGAAGATCACCTTTTGTTGGAATAGAATTTGAATCTAAGTGAAATAAATTCTTTTTATTGTTGTACTCAAAAATTTCAAAGTCATGTTTGCGAAGAATTTGAAGAATTTCTTCATATTCATACCCATACGTTTGGAAAAATTTTGGATATGAACCGGAGATTGGAAGTTGAATACACCTAGTTTTTTCTAGAATATTTTTAGAACCCAAAAGAACAAATTTTTCAAATCCTATTGAATCTATTTTTAACAGATCGATGATATCTTCCTGAATATCTAGATCGTCTAATTTCTTTAGTGGTACAGTTAAGTTTGTATTTGAAAAAGTAACTTGATTTTGATCATCAGATTTTTTATCAGAAAAACCTATTGTAGAATTTTTATCACCAATAGCAAGATTGAATGATACAACATTATTGGTGTTGTTAAATTTTAAATTTTCTTGTAAATAATTGAAAGTTTTTGGATGAGGTTCTATAGAATATACTGTTCCAGAATTTCCAATTAATGCAGAAGCTAATAGTGTTACAGTTCCTATATTTGCACCAACATCAATAATCTTATCGCCATTTTTAATATAATGTTGAAGAAATGGATCATCGGCAGCATGAACATAATTTTGATTAATCCATTTATTTTGTGAAAGAGCAGTGGGAAAGAATTTCAGAGTATAGTGGCTTTGGCGAATAGTAAAAAATCTACATAAATTAGTTTTTATGAGTATTTTAGCAGTAAGGAATTTCAGAGGTTTTTCATGAGATAATATCGAAGTAAAATAATTCATAAATTTTTAATGTGATTTGTCTTTAAACATTTTTTGATTTTTATTAACTTATAATAGGTTCAAGAATTTTTGATTACATGAATTGGAATGAGTGTCCTGTTCTAGTTACAGGTGGAGCGAGTTTTATCAGTAGTCATTTAGTTGATAATTTAGTTAATCAAGGAGCCACAGTTACGGTTGTGGATGACCTAAGTAATGGAAAAAAAGAAAATCTGAGTAAATCATGGGATTCTATTAAATTTGTTCAACAAGATTTAGAATATGTTTCAAAAAATGAAATGAAAAAACTTTTTGATGGAAATGAAATAGTATTTCATTTTGCTGCAGATCATGGAGGTAGAGGATACATAGATACACATCCTGCAGATGTATGTTCAAATTTTGCTATTGATCATCATGTATTTGATGCATGTAACAACTCAAGTGTTGAAAAAATTATTTTTTCTAGTTCTGCATGTGTATATCCAACAGAATTACAAAATGAAATTGGTTCAGATTATAAGTTAAAAGAAGAGGATTCGGATTGCGATAAACTAAATGGATTTCTTAGTGCAGATGTGGAATACGGATGGGCAAAATTAATGAGTGAAGTACAAATGAAATCATTTAACAAACAATATGGATTAAAAGGATGTCCTGTAAGATTTGTAACAGCATATGGTCCAAGAGAAGATGTTACACATGCAATTATAGCATTAATTTACAAGGCAGTTGAAAAAATGGATCCATATCAAATATGGGGAAATGGACAACAAGAAAGAGACTTTACATATGTAGAAGATATTGTTACAGGTTCAATTCTTGCAGCAGAAAAAATTTCAGATATGACACCGATTAACCTTGGAACAGGAGTTAGATACAAGATGATTGATGTTGTTAAAATGATATGTGAAGTTTTGGGTTGGGAACCAAAGGAATTTGATTTTGATACATCAAAACCAACAGGTGCATTATCCCGTTCATTGGATAATTCACGTGCCAAACAATTATTGGGCTGGGAACCAAAATTTAGTCTTAAACAAGGATTGGAAAATACAGTTGAATGGTTTGTTGAGAATCATAAGATAGAAGGTAAGGTAAACGAAGCATCATTACTCGATCATACTAACTAATTATCAAAAAAATTCATTAGGGTTGAGTGTACAAGTAATTTGTGGAAGAACCTAACATATTATTTTTGATTATTGATTCTTTCAGATCAGATAAATTTTTTCATAAAGAAAAAACTTCTGTAACACCAAATATTGATAAATTGATTCAACGTGGAGTATATTTTTCACAAACAATTAGCTCTGCTTCATCATCACTTCCAGCAATATCTAGCCTTTTAACAGGTAATTACCCATTTGATTCATTTAAACAAAATGAAAAAAAATCTGAAATTGTAGAAAGTTCAATGTTTTTTTTAAAAGAATTAAAAAAAAGGAATTACGAAATGTATGGATTTATTCCAAAAATTTTAACTAATCTTTCTCTAGAAAAAATATTTGGGGATAATTTAGATTCTTATGATGATAATTCTACACTTTACGATGGAATCGGTGATGAATTAATTGCCAAAATGAAAGAAAAGAAAGAAAAGAGTAAATGGTTTTGGTACATTCACTTAAATGATATTCATGGACCAGCGATTTTTCATAAAGATTTTCAACATGAAGACTTTGAAGATGTTAATCTTGGAAAAAATCAATATGAACGAATGGTATCTTTAATGGATAAATGGTTAGGTAAGATTTTTGAAGAGATAGATTTTGAGAAAACATTAGTTGTTATTTCTGCAGATCATGGTTCAGATGTAGGAGTATTTGATAAAGAGATGGATCGTTTAAATTTACAGATTCGAAATAAAAAGAAAATTCCAAAAGGAAAAGCATTTGATGTTAGTCATAAAATTATTTCAAGATCACCAGGATTTTTAAAACCAATGAGAAAGATTCTTTCAAAAAGTTATACAAAGAGAAGAGAGAATATTATTGAAAATAGTCTTGAACCGGATTTAAAAAAACTTGAAAGTTTACAGTTATCACCATATAAAAAAAGAATAATGGAAAACATTATTCTAGGTAAGAGTCAGGTTTTTGATGAAAGATTTGTTATTCCTTTATTATTTACAGGATACGGAGTAAATGAGAATAAGATAATCGATAAACAAGTAAGAAGTGTAGATATTTTTCCAACAGTTTTCAGTTTAGTTGGTTTTTCTTTTTATGAAAAAATACATGGTAGAACACTTTTTCCTTATTTTAATAATGAGGATCTAGATGAATTACCTGCATATTTACAGAGTACAGAAAATTTTTCCGACGAAAAAACAGATACTAAAGTTATTGGAATTAGAACATCAGACTACAAGTATTTTCGAGATAGAGATGATTGTATGAAAAATGTTCATCTTTATGATCTACATTCAGACCCATTAGAAGAAGAAAATATTTCAGAAAATAATAAGAATAAAGTTAATGAAATGGAGAGATTACTTGCTGAAATTTCATTAGAGAATTAAATTACCACTTTCTATCAATATTTTTAAAAAATTGAAGATCCTTTTCATTTCTAAATTTTCTTTGACTTGAAAACTCTTTGAGTTCATCTTGTAATTTTGTTAATTCATCCAATAATTCTTTTGGAATACTATCATCATTTGAATTTTTAATTATTTCAGCTAATTTTAGAGTCAAAATTAAAACTAGATCAGTGTTCACTAGTGTTCTCATAATGTACGGATTGGTTTCTACAAGAATATCAACTTCAGCTTTTCTTGCTTTTGTTCTTTTGTAATGTGCATAACCTATTGTAACAAGTAAAGGAATTCCAATTAAGACCGTTATAATTACATAAATTTCAAAAGTTGGAAAGACTGATTTGAGAACAGGGTAATTTTCTATTGCTAAATAAAATGTTACAGTTAGAGTGTTTATTGCTGCAAAAATAAATGCAAAGTATGTTGACCATCCCATACGAAAATAAAACCAAGCACGAAACAAAGGATTTTTTTTAAATAATTCTTTATTTTTCATGTATTATCAACTCATCAACCTATGATCAGAATTTTTAGATTTTGGAAAGGTATCAATATGTTCTATAAATTTTGTATCATGTTTACTTAATAACTTTCTATCTTTGACAAATGATTGAATCTGGTTTAAAATCTCCAAATAATTATTTTTTTCTTGTTCGGTTATGTTGCCATCATAACGATGAAGGAATATGGAATAATATTTTAGATATAAGTTTAGAATCATATCTGAATTAACTAGAGTTCGGAGTCTGTAAGGATCTGTTTCAAGTTCAATATCAACTTCGGCCTTTCTTGCTTTTGTTCGCTTGAAATGTCCATATCCTATTGCAATAATTAGAGGAAATCCAATGGCAGAAAATACTGTAAGATATACTTCAAAAGTTGGAAAGACTGATTTGAGAACAGGGTAATCATCTATTATTAGATAAAATGTTACAGTTAGAGTGGTTAATGCTGCAAAAATAAATGATAAGTATGTTGACCATCCAATACGAAAATAGTACCAAGATCTACTGAGTAAATCATCTTTTGATTTCTTAATTTCATTCATGAATCTATCCTATGAATCAATTATATCAATATCACTATAAACATCTCAAAGAAGTAGAAGAATTTATTTGGTAAAAACCAGAACAAGTAGAATGAAAATAGGGATTATTTCAGATACACATGATGATATACTCAATACGAACAAGGCAATCGACATTTTTTCTCAGAATAATGTATCAATTGTAATCCATGTAGGAGATTTTGTAGCACCGCCAGTAGTGACAGAATTTAAGAGATTATCTAAAGATGGTGTGAAAATTATTGGGGTACTAGGAAATAATGATGGAGAAGAGCAAGGACTAAAAGAAGAATTTGAAGGAATTAATGGAGAATTGTTTAAGGAAATTGGAAAAATAAAGATTGACAATTTAAAATTTGGAATTTATCATGGAACAGATGCCAAAAAAAGACAAAAAATGATCGATTCAAAAAAATTCGATGTTTGTATCTTTGGACATACACACCAAAAAGAAAATTATGTTGACGAGAAAACAGTAATTGTATTAAATCCTGGTACTGCACACTATCCAGTGAAAATGAACTATACTCATGATAGATACTTTGGTGAATCAACAATAATGATCTTTGACACTAATGATAAGACGTGCCTAATTTATGATTTATAGGTAAAATTAATAAGAATAATTTTTTTATTGAAAATAATGATAATCCTATCACAAAATATAACAAATTATGACATTTCAACCTCCGAAGACAGTGTTTTACGAATTAATATGGCATGGTGTAATAGTATTTCAGAATTAGAGGAAAAATTAACAAAAAATAGTAATTCCAATTTTTTTATTGATCTTCCAATTGGAAGAATAAAACCACCAAATAACAGATATACTTTGGATGAAATGATTCCAATTTTGGAAAATAAGGAAAATGTAAAATTTTTTGCTGTATCAAATGTGGAATCAGCTGATGATCTCAAAGAATTTTTGGAAAAAGTCCCAGATAGAATAAGTATTGTTCCTAAAATTGAAAGTCCTAACGGTGTTCTAAATATTGACGAGATATGTACTGCTCTAAAATCAAAGGAAAAGGTTGTTATGCTAGATCACGATGATCTGTTTTCAAATATTCTTAAAAAGAAAGAGGACCCAGAATCATTTCAAGGTTATGTCAAAAAATTAATTGAGTATTGTGAAAAAAATAATGTTTCATTATTACGTACAGTAGGTGTAGTTTTTAGTGATGATGAGAAACGTACTACACAGTATATTAAATAATTATTATACCAATAATATTTAGAAAAATGAATCTACATAATACGATTAGAAAATGTTATCATTTATTTGTAAAGAGACATATTTTTGGTGTTACTTCTTCATCTAGAGTTTTACCAGATTTCATAATAATAGGCGCAAAACGATGTGGTACTACATCATTGTTTTCTTATCTTCCAGAACACCCTTCAATTGCAAGATCACATCATGATAATATGGGCTTTTTTAATGATAATTTTCATTTAGGTATTAATTGGTACAAATCTTTTTTCCCAACTATCTCACAAAAGAGAAAAATTGAAAAACAATATGGAAAATTTTTGGCATTTGATGTAACAACTAGATATATGGAAACTAAGATCACTGCAGAGAATATAAAAAAAACTCAACCTGATGTAAAAATTATAGTTATGTTACGAAATCCTATTGACAGAGCTTATTCACAATATAATATAACAGTGAAAGAAAAAACTGAAAAACTTGATTTTGATGAAGCAATAATTGAAGAAATGAAGAGATTAGAAACAGAAATTTCAGAAAAATACAGAGATAGGTCACTTGAATTTCCAAAAGAACACAGACATTATATTAAAAAAAGTTTGTATGCTTTACAATTAAAACCATGGTTCGATATTTTTTCAAAAGAGAAAATTCTTGTATTATCTACAGAAGAATTTAGAGATAATGAAGAGAATATTTACAGAAAAATATTTCAATTTTTAGATATAGCTGAAATTCAAATAAAAAATAAAGTGCATATGGAAAAAGGTGAATATTCACCTATGAATGGAAAAACACGCGATAAATTAAGAGAATTTTTCAAAATACATAATGAAGAACTTTTTGAACTAATTGGGAAAAAATTTGATTGGGAGAATTAAGTAATTTTCTTTATAATAATATCAGATATAGAATTAGATATTTTATGTTGTTTATGAGTATCATCTATTAAAATATCAAAATTGCCAGAGTCAAATTTAGAAAAATATTTTTTCATAGAATCATCAAATAGATCTAAAGAGTTTACTGCAAAACAACATGTATCATATTTGTTAAAAATTTGAAAATGTTCTCTGCCATTTCCAGATGAACTCATTATGTAAAGTTCTAGGTAATTTGCTATAGAATAGAATTCTGGATGAAATTGTTCGTAATCACCTACATCATCTACTACAATTCTTAATGAGAGAGGTAATGAACCTGCTACGGAAAAGGATTTTGTGATTCGAGTATCTAATGCAGGATAAACGGTAGTTGTCCAACCTCCACCAGATATTCCAATCATGTGAAAATCATCAAATGAAAAATTTTCTGACAAGTAATTTAATGTGATGGAAATTGGTGTAAAGAAATAACTCAAACTGGAAAAGTTTTCTGATTCAAGAAGTACAAATTGATTATGTTTGAATAATTTAACTGAGCCAAGATTTTCAATCTCGATTACAGGTTGATTATTTAATCCAATTAAAGGCATGGAAAAAGCAGCTACTGTGAAACCACTATCAAGAAATTTTTCAATAGTTGATTTTCCATTTACAAAACCACCAGAATGACCTTGATGATAGATCATTACATTTCCATTACTTTTTTCAGGTAGGAAAACATAAACAATTGACGATAATTCATGTTCCATTTTTATTGTTAAACGATCAATTTGTTTGAGATTAGAAAGATCACTAAATCTTTTATCAATAATATTTCTGTCAATAGTATTTGGTAACTCTTGTGGTAAAGAATTTGTTTTCCAAATAAATTTGATTAGTTCTTTTCTTTTTTGTTCTATATCATTTGAGTTTTGAAGAGAAATTAAATTATTGATCTCAACCGGGTAAGAATTATAATCTAAATTATAAGATCGTAATTCTAGTTCATCTTTTAAATTATTCAACTCAGAAAAAGGAAAAATTTTGTATAATCCAACATACAATCCTAAAAAGAAAATTATTACAAAAGAAACTAACAAGAAAATTATTAATATTCGATTCATAGGAGAACTTTATTTCTATACATTTAAGCTATGCTGTGATATTTTCAGTATGGAAAAAAGAAAAATTTCTTATCAATTTAAATTAGTTATATTATAAAATAGAGTATTGAGAGTTTTAATTGCATCAGGTGCTGGAGGAGGTACTTCTAAGAAAAGCATTGGGAAATATTTCCATTTAAAAGAATTTGGTGAAGCATTAAAAAAAATAGGACATGATTACAAATTAGTTAGAGAAGTCGATTATGCCAAAGGGTTTCCAAGTAGAAATCTTGGCGATTGGTTTTCTAAAAAAAAATTTAATGATTTAATTAATGATTATGATCCTGATGTAGTTTTTGTGGATAGGCAATCTCATTTTGGTTTAGAAACTATTAAAAAAAATATTCCTCTATTTGTTTATCTTAGAGGTCATTTCTGGATGGAACAAGAATGGGCAAAAAAAACAATATACAAAGGTCTACTAATGCGTACTGTTTTAAATTTACGACAAAAAAATGCTGAAAAAGTTTTTCGTGAATGTCAAGGAATTTTTATGACAGCAGACTATTTGGAAGATGTCATTAAGGAACATATTCCTAATGCAAAAACATTTCATTTTCTTGAAGGATTAGATGCTTCAAGATGGTACCCTGCAAGAGGAATGACGTTGGAACATCCATGTGTAGGAATGTCTCATGATGCAAATTGGTGGGGTAAGACAAAGGAGATGTTGACATTGGATGAAGTTGTGAAAAAATTACCAGATGTGCATTTCTATTGGGTGGGAGATGGACAATATAAAAAACAGATTTTAGATAAACTTGAAAAATACAAAAATTTTCATTATTTAGGTTTTCTTTCCTATCCAGAAAAGATAAGAGAATATTTGACAGAAATTGATGTTTACGCATTACCTACTGGCATGGATACAACACCTCTATCATGTAGAGAAGCTATGGCTATGGAAAAACCAATCATAGCATCTAATGTTGGCGGTATTCCTGAAATGATTTATCATGAAAAAACTGGTCTACTTGTTAACGAAGGAGATCATGAAACATGGATTAATTCGATAAAATATTTAATTGAAAATAAAGATGTTGCAACTAAACTAGGAAAACAATCTAGAGAATTACTTTCTGAGAAATTTAATTGGGATATAGTTGCAAGAAAATTTATTGCTGTTGCAGAAAAATATGTTAAAAAATAGTACTAAGTTTTCAGATATTTTTTATAGATTGATTTTGTGTTTTTGATTTTTTTACTATAAGAGGTATTCATTTCTTTAATTAGATTCAATGTTTGGTTATTAATTAGTTCTAAATTTGGAATTACACAATGCCCTCCAATATAACCAGGATACATTTTGGGTCTATTTCCTAAACGTTTATGAATTTCATCTGAAAAAGTCCACATTTCATCGTAATTAACGTCAAAGTTTTTTGCTATAACATTAGTAATTTGTGAATAATTAATTAACCATCCAAGATATGATGTGTCACATAGAATTTTAGCTAATTCCAAGGTTTCAGGTTTTGTCATTTGTTTAGTCCTTATTCCAGAATTTTTCATTTTTTTGGAGAAAGTTTTGATTGCCCATTGTTTTTTTGGAGCAGAATTAGAGATTGCAAAGAATTTTGTATAATGTTTAAGATCTTTTAACATTCTTTTATGAACACCTCTAGTCGCACTAAAAATTATTGGGGAATTAATTTTTCTTTGAAGTCTCTCTGTTGTTCCAGGAGGAATTGTACTGTGAATTACAATACAATCAGGTTTGAATTTCTTGTTTAATTGAATTAAACTAGAGTCAAATTTTATAGTTACCGGAATTGCTACATGAAGGAAAGATGTTGGTAATTCACTAAGTTTTTGAAATTTATTTTTATTCATTAATTTTTCATTTAGATCATAACCCACAATATTTTCTTTTTTAGATAGGATTTTTAAAATTGGAAGACCGATTTCGCCTAATCCAGCAACAATATCTTTTTTCATTATTATTTTCATTTTTGTATACTAAATTAATCTAATGTAGTATTACTACTCATTTCTTTGGTAATGAATAATCTATACCAAATTTCAAAAGCTAAAATGCCTAAAAATTTGTTAACATATTTCACATCTAACTCCGGAGAATCAATGTGTTTTTGAATCCATTCATTGTTTATCCAACCATCTTTAACTACTCTTGAATCAGAAAGAAATTCTTTACATAATGAATGACCATGAGATTTCCAAAGATTAATTGTGTTAACATTAAATCCTAATTTTTCTGAAGAAACTAAAGAATCATGACCATTCTTTTTTAAGATAGAACGTAATGGTATTTTTCCAATATTTGTAATCTCATCATATTTGTATTCAATTGGAATATGTGGAGCAGACAAAATCAAATCATCATTAAGAATAGGAGTAAGTAAATTCATTTCAAGAGAATTAATTATTCTCGAATTTACAGGATTAAAATTGTACAATAATTTTCCATTGTAATCCGCTAAGAATATTTGTTCTAAATTAGATAAACTGTTATCAAAATAAGGAATAAGTTGTTCATGAATTAAATTCCATGAAAAATTAGATTTTTTTGTAAAAATATCTTCTTGATCAGAAACACGATCTCTCTCATGACATTCTAAATATGCTTTTGTTTTTTCTAATGGACTTGAAGTTTCATTTGTTAATGAAAGAAATTTTTTGTATCTAAAGGTGTAACCACCAAAAAGTTCATCACCACCATCACCTGAAACAAGAAATTTTGAAATAGGTTGTGATGCTTTTGCAACATAATACCAATGTAGATCCCAAAAAGGAAGTTTTATCATGCTAATTGCTTTAGGTAATTCAGATAGATAATTTTCAAGATTAATTATAGTATGATTTGCATCAAATGTATCAGCTATTTTAGATGCATTTTTAGTTTCATCTACACTATTTGCAAATTTTATAGATAAAGCTTCTATTTCAATATCAGGTTTAATTTTTCGTAATAATGATAATACTAATGTGGAATCAACTCCACCACTCAATGCAATACAAATTTTTTGTTTGTCAAATGTCTGTAATTTTTGCTCAATATTTTTACAAATTGATTTTTCAATTTTATCAACATTAGGTTGTTCGTGTATAGATTCAAAATGTTGAAAGTTTTTTGTAGGAAGGTTAGGGATTATAGACGGATCATATCGCAAAGTTAGAATGTTTACAAGAGATAAAGGATTAATTGATTGTGAATTATTATCCACGTCCAAGTCCTCTAAAAATTAAATTTTCATTTTTTGCTGAATTTGGTTCAATTATTCCTCTTGTATCAATTAATATCCTATTTTTCATTTGACTAAATTTTGAGAGTTCTAATTTTTTAAATTCATCATGGCCTGTTACAATAATTGCAGCATCAACATTGGGGATTATATCATCAAGATTTTTTTCAGATTTAATTCCAAAAACATCAACATCTTTAAAATATGGATCATAAATGCACACAGTTACTCCTAACTCTTGTAGTTTTTTAATAATAATTTCTGCAGGAGTTAATTGAATATCTTTGACATTTGGTTTATACGATATTCCAAGAATCAAAATTGTAGCTTCTTTGATATTTTGGTTGCATTCTTGGAATCCATCTAGAGTTAAGTTGATTACATGTTCAGGCATTTTTTCATTGATTTTTCTACCTGATTCAATTATACTTAGATTAGAATTTGTTCTTCTTGCAGTATTAAGAAGTTGATATGAGTTGATTGGAAGACAAGGTCCACCTACACCAGAACCAGGATAATGAACTTGAAAATTATATTTCTTTTTTGCTGCTTCTAAGACAATGTTTGTATCTATTCCTAATTTTTCAAACATTAATGCAAGTTCACTAATATATGCAATGTTAATATCACGAAAAACATTTGTTGTCAGTTTTACAGCATTTGCAGTTTTACAATTTGGCATTTCAACTAATTCAACATTAAATACAAAATTGTATATAGATTTGATTATTTGTGTAATATTTTGGTTAATACCTCCAACTAATCTAGGTAAATTTGTAAAATCATGTAATATTTCTCCTGGATTTGCATTTTCAGGACAAACACCAATAAAGAAATTGTCATTTATTTTCAATCTATCAGATTTTGAAATTAATGACACCATTTCATCTTCAATAAATCCAGGTTCAATTGTACTTTCAACAATTACTAAAGAATTAGGGGATAACACTTCAGATAATTTCATACCTACAGTTCGTAATGCAGAATAATCTGGTACATTATTTTCATCCATTGGAGTAGGTAATGATAGAAGCACTAGATCAGAGTTTGGTACAGCTTTTTCAATATTAGTAGTTGCAGAAAATTTTTTATTTTTTATAACGTCATCAAAAATTTTATCATATCCCGGTTCGTCTTTTAATGGAAATTTTCCGGAATTGATATTTTGTACTAAACTTTCATTGATATCTACACCAATTGTTTCTAATCCAGATTTTGCAAAGGATAAAGCAGTTGGAAGACCAATTCTGCCTATTCCAATCACACAAACTTTTAATGATTTTGAGGTTAGTGAATTGGATACAGCCTCAACATTATTCATATTAATTCTTGAATTTGACATGATATCACAGATGCCTGTATTTTCAACCTATTTTTACCTATTATAATTTTGGAATGATAGCTTTTATTCCAAAATTATAAAAGCTTGATGATGAGACAAATAATGAATTTCTGTGACTAAAGTAGTTATTACTGCAGCTGGAAAGGGTACAAGACTATTACCATTTACAAAAGAAATGCCAAAAGAGATGGTACCAGTTTTTTCAAAAGTATCTGTAAATAAAAAAGTGGTAATGCCGTTATTACAATATATTTATGAACAGATGTATTCTATGAATTTTAGAGATTATTGTTTTGTTGTAGGTCGTGAAAAGAGATCAATAGAGGATCATTTCACTCCACATGATGCTTATTTGAAAGAAATATCTGGAGATTATAGAAAATATATGAATAGTTTTTATAAAAAATTAGAAAATTCGCATTTAGTTTGGATTAATCAAAACAAGCCATTAGGTTTTGGAGACGCTGTAAAACGTACAGAAAGATATGTTGGTACAGAAGATTTTATTGTTCATGCAGGAGATGTTGCCATTCTCAGTAAAGTAAAACATCCCATTAAAAGATTAATTGAAGTTGCAAAAAAAAATCCAGAAGCAAAAGCAATTCTACTTTGTAAAGAAATTATAGATCCTAAACGATATGGGGTTCCAACAATAGAAAAAATATCAAATAATTTATTTTCAGTTAAAGAAGTAATAGAAAAACCTGAAAAACCAAAATCAAATTTTGGAATTTTAGCATTATATTATTTTCGATCAGATATTTTTTCAAGCTTGAGAAAAATCAAACCAGGAAAAGGTAAAGAATTCCAACTAACAGATGCAATACAAAATTTAATTAAAGAAAAAAAACAAGTTCTCGCAATTCCATTAAATAAAAATGAAGATGAAATAGACGTAGGCAATGTTGAATCATATAAAAATTCACAAAATATTACATTTAGGAAAGCATAATTTATTGGAAGAGTGATTTAAAAATATGAAAATTGCAATTATTGGATTAGGTTTTGTTGGATTATCATTAACTAGTGTTTTAGCCGCGAAAGGATACGAAACTATTGGAATAGATATTGACATAAAGAAATGTAAAGAAATTTCAGCAGGAAATCCACCATTTTTTGAACCCAAATTAGAAAAAACACTTAGAGAGGGATTAAAAAAGAAATTAACAATAAGTAATGATTTTTCTCTTGTTAGAAATTGCGATTTTATTTTTGTAGCTGTGGGAACACCTCAAAAATCAAATGGTGCAATTGATCTTTCTATGATAAGAAAATCGATTACCAAAATTAGTAAAAGTATGTACAAAAATAAAAAAGATCAGATAATTTTTATCAAAAGTACTGTAACACCAGGAACTATGAAAAATGTAATTTTACCAATATTAGAAAAAAATTCGAAGAAAAAAGCTGGTAAAGAATTTGGATTAATATCAAACCCAGAATTTTTACAAGAGACTAGTGCAATAAAAGATACAAAATTTCCACATGCAGTAGTTCTAGGTGGTTACAATACAAAATATATGAAAAAGGCCAAACACTTTTTTTCTAAATTACACCCAAATACAGCAATAATAATTACAAACCATCAAACTGCAGAAATGGTCAAATATGCAAATAATTCATTTCTTGCAACAAAAATTAGCTTTATCAATCAATTAAGTAATATTTGTCAGAATATTCCTGAAGCAAATATTGATGATATTTCAAAAACAATTGGGTTAGATCAACGTATTGGAAAATTATTTCTTAATGCAGGACCAGGATATGGAGGTTCATGTCTTCCAAAAGATATGAAAGCACTCATAAATTTTGCAAATGATATTGGAGTAAAGCCATCACTTCTTAATGCTGTAGAAGAAATCAATACAAAACAACTAGAACAAATTATAAAATTAGTTGAAAAGAAACTGAAAGGTATTTCTTCAAAAAGAATCACAATTATGGGTACTGCATTTAAACCAAACACAGATGATGTGAGAGATTCCATATCAATTGAATTAATAAAAAAACTTTTGAAAATGAAAGCAAATATAACAATTTATGATCCTAAGGCAATAGATAATACTAAAAAAATATTTGATAAAAAAATTACATACGAGGATTCTATGATTCGTGCTTTAGAAAATAGTCAATGTGCAATATTTATGACATATTGGAAAGAATTTGAAAAAATAAACAATAAATCAATAAGACTAATGAAAAGAAAATTAATTATTGATTGCAGAAGAATATTTTCTAAAAAAAATATGAATGCAGAATATTTTGCATTAGGAATAGGAAAATAAATTGAAATATGTAGTGACAGGAGGTGCAGGTTTTGTAGGAAGCTATCTAGTTAAATTATTAGTTAGAAAGGGGCATCAAGTTATAGTTATTGACAATTTACATAAAGGAAAAAAAGATAATTTAGAATCAGTTCTATCAAAAATACAATTTGAAGAGATTGACATTAGAGATTATGCAAGTTTAGAGAAAATTCTTTCGAATATTGACGGTGTTTTTCATCAAGCAGCATTAACAGTTGTACAAGATTCCTTTGACAGGCCAGAAGAATATCATGATGTAAATGTTATAGGGACTGAAAATATATTCAGATTAGCGAAAAAAAATAATTTCAAAGTAGTATATGCAAGTAGTTCAAGTGTTTATGGACATAAAGAAACTATGCCTATCAATGAAGATTCAGAAAGAAATCCAATTAATCCATACGGTCAGACAAAATTAGATGACGAATTTTTATTTGAAAAATATTCAAAAATGGGAGCTAAAATTATTGGTTTAAGATATTTCAATATTTTTGGAAAAGGTCAAACACTTGAATATGCAGGTGTTATCACAAAATTCATTGATAGAATAAATCAAAAACAACCTCCAATAATTTTTGGTGATGGGACTCAAATACGCGATTTTATTTACGTGGAAGATGTTGTTATGATGAATTTATTATGCATGGAAAGTCACAAAACAGAATTATTAGTAAATGTGGGAACAGGAGATGCAATTTCAATATTAGAATTAGCAAAAATGATGATAGATGTTTCAGGATTAGAAATGCAACCGATTTTTGATGCTCCACTCGAAGGAGATATAAAAATGAGTCAAGCAGATAATAAATTAGCAGTAAAATCTTTCAATTGGAAACCAAAAAAAGATCTTCGTAAGTGGTTAACGGAGATATTATAAAATGAGATTATTGATTGGCGGATCAAGTTCAAAGCTTTTTCATTTAAAGGAATTTGCAAAGAATTTAGAAGAAAAAGGAATAACGTGTAAAGTTATTTTGGATTCTGATTACGCAGATGGATTTCCAAGTAGAAAAGTAAAAAATTGGTTTAATTCAAATAAAAAATTTAAAAATTTAATTGAAGAATTTAAACCAGATATTATTTTTGTAGACAGAACAAGACACTTTGCATTAGAAGCATCAAAAACTAACATTCCATTGGTAATTCATTTGAGAGGTGATCACTGGGCAGAAATGATTATGGCAAAAGAAACATTATACAAATCTGCAGGAAAGAAAATAGCCATAAATAAATGGGATGAAATAGGAGAAATTTGTTTTAATGATTCAAAAATGATATTTCCAATTTGTAATTATCTTTCAGAAGTTACTAAAAAAAGATATAAAAAAAAATCTATAGAAACAATGTACCAAGGAATTAATTCAGATAATTGGTTCCAAAAAAAAGGAATGGAATTAAAACATCCATGTGTAGGAATTTTACAAAGTGCAACAATTTGGGAAAAAACAAAAGAACTAATGATTCTACCAGAAATTTTAGAGAAAATGCCTAATGTGGAGTTCTATTGGGCAGGAGATGGGGTTTATAGAGATAAAATTCTTCCATTGTTAGAAAAATATGAAAATTTTCACTGGCTTGGCTCATTAGAATATCCAGATAAAGTGAGAGAATTTTTAACAGAAATTGATGTTTACACATTAATCAGTGGAATAGATATGTCACCACTTACTCTACAGGAAGCTCAATTAATGGAAAAACCTGTTATTGCAACTAATGTTGGAGGAATTCCCGAATTGATGAAAGATGGAGAGACAGGATTCTTAATTGAAAAAAATAGTTCAAAGGAATTATTTGAAAAACTTTCAACATTATTAAACAATTTAGAGGATGCAAATAAAATGGGTAAGAAAGGTAAAGAATTTGTAGAAAATAATTTCAATTGGGATAAAATTTGTAATGATTTTTTAAATCACTTAAAAAAACATAATATAGGATATAATTAGTATGAAAATTCCATTTTTTATTCAAGAGTTTACAGTCGAAATGGAAGAAGCTGCAATTCATGCATTACGAAATGAATCATTTGTAGGTGGAGAAAGTGTCTCAAAGTTTGAAGAAGAGTTTGCAAAATATACAGGTACAAAATATGCAGCATCTGTTAGTTCTGGAAATGGTGCATTACAAATTTCATTGATGGCATTAGGAATAGGAGAATCACATAAGGTCATTACTCCAACAAATTCATTCATCGCTTCAGCAAATTG
>MDSV01028573.1_pt1 | contig 32075 bp, 32 predicted proteins | sample 810851 | NCBI WGS metagenome assembly MDSV01 (sample SAMN05326640, study PRJNA326480) | marine metagenome | isolation source: seawater | place: Atlantic Ocean: North East | collected 2012 | reverse complement strand
TCTATTAAAAGTAAAGATGGAGTAACTATTATTATGAATATATCCTCTCTTACGGCTAATCCTCCGTTAACAACAGGTCAATTTACATGGAATAGTAATGAATATATAGATGTTGATGAAATTGACAATCGTTAATTTAATAATTCAATTGCATTATTTAAAGCAGCTTTACCAGTTTTATCTCCTCCCAACATTTTAGCTAAAACTTGAATTCTATCTTCCTTTTTTAAATAACTAATTTCTGACTCCATTTTTCCTGAAAAATCTGTTTTACTTACATTTAAATGGTGATTAGCAATAGCAGCAACTTGAGGGAGATGAGAAATATTTATAACTTGAGTTTTTAGAGAAATATCTTTTAATAATTTTCCTACTTCTGAAGCTACTTTTCCACTAATTCCAGAATCAATTTCATCAAAAATTAATGATGAAATAGAAGAATAAGTTGAAGAAATATATTTCATTGCAAGAGCAACTCTAGATAATTCCCCCCCGGAAGAAAATTGGTGTATAGGATAATATTTTGTAGAATTATTAACTGCAATAAGTAATGAAATTTGATCTGTTCCATTAACAGTGATTTCTGGTCCAAGTGTTAAATTGATTTTAAAATCCGCATGACCCATAGATAATTTTTCAAGTATATTATTTATATTTTTTTCAATGGTTAGAATGTTTTTTAATCTCTTTTTAAATAACTCTTGTCCAAGTTTTAAACATTTAGATTTATAAAACTCCACATTTTGATTAGCTTGATTAAGTTCTAAATCTAACTTGGTAAATTCAGATAACTCTTTAACAATTTTTTGTTTTTTATTAATTAGTGAATTTAAATCAACAACATTAAATTTTTTTACTAAATAATTGATCTTAGAAAGTAAATCATCCAACTCTTGTAATTTATATTTATCTGGTGTATTAGGTTCAAAATTGGAATTTATTTCATGAAAAATATCTTCTATTTCTATTTTTGCAGACTGAATTCTACTATCTATGGATGAAAAATTACTAACATGCTCTAAAAAGTTATTTGAATAGGAAATAAGATCATCTAAGAGCTCTAATATACCTTGCTTTTCAGTGTACAGCTTGTTGATTTTACTTAAAATTGAATTAATTTCTTCTTGGTTAGAAACAATATTGTGATCATTTTGAATGGATTCTTCGTCCCAATTTTCAATATCATAACTAGATAATTCTTTCAATTGAAAGTTAAGAAAGTCTTTTTTTTCGTTCAAAACTCTTGCTCTTTTTCTGAGTGAGTTTTGTTTTTCAATTGAAATTGAATAGTCTTTAAATGCTTTTTTATATTCTAATAAAATCCTATTTTGATTTAAAAAGCTATCAATAAAATCATATTTGAATTTTAATGAACCCATTTTACTAAACAGATGTTGACCATTAATTTCAATAAGGTATTGACTGATAATTTTTAAATTTTCAATCTTAACAGGTGAATCATTTATAAAAGATCTGGAATTTCCATTTTTTCTTATTTCCCGTCTGATTATTAATTCATTACTCACATCTAAATCCAAATTAAGAAGTTGATTAATTAGTTGATCATTTTGTGAAAAGATTCCTTCTATAATGCATTTACTATTAGGGTCCTTAAGTACTTTAATTGATGTCCTTGCTCCAAATAAAAGCTCAATAGCACCAAAAATGATGGATTTACCAGCACCAGTTTCACCAGTTATAACTGTTAATCCGTTATTAAAATCCAGTTCTGTTTTAGTAATTAATGTGTAATTTAAAATGCTTAGTTTTTGAAGCATTTTTATTTTATAATTTGAAGTTCAACTCTCCTATTCGATTCTCTTCCAGAAGCATTGTCTGATCCGTCTGATGCAACATTCTCTGCGATTGGAAAACTTTCTCCCTTTCCAATTGTATGAACTCTTTTATAACTAATTCCTCTGTTACAAAGATAGGTTTTTACAGACTCTGATCTTAAAGAAGATAGAATTTGATTGTACCTTACAGATCCTTTACTATCAGTATGTCCTATGGAGTTGATGGTCCATGACGGATTATTTTTGAGCTCTTTAATTAAAAGATCTAATTTTGATTTTTCACTATTTGAAATATCAGAACTTTCGGTTTTAAAATAAATATTGTTGTAAAAAAGTATGTGTTTATCTTCCATTTTCACATCAACAACTGCAGTATCGGGATTTTTCAATACAAAATTATTTGTACTTTCTATTATAGATTTTACTTTTAACTTCTTTGGGGTTTCAAAAACTTGTAAAGTACTCTCGTTATTTTTAGATAATTGACTTAAAGCTTCATTGTCAATAATATCGCCATCTACATCAACACCTTCTGCAATTAAAATCTCCTTCTCTTTAATTTCTACCACTTTTGTGTACTCATGTATTCCAAACTCATTTTCAGGTACATTAATAGTATCAAAGGCCATTAAATCATCAATTTTAAACTCTATATGATAGTTGTGGCCTGCTTGTAGAACAAATACAAAGTGTCCAGTTGAGTCATTAGGATGGTAATTTTCATAATTTGAAAAGGATTTTTCATTTTTTACAGTAATAGTTAAATCCTTTAAAACAACTTGATTTTGACATTTAACAACTCCTTTATAAACTGATAAATGAGATTCTTCTTCATTAAGTAAACTTAATTCGAATATATCATAATCCCCTTTTCCTTCGTCTCTGTAAGATGAAAAATAGGCATGATTTCCACTTACTGCTGGCATAAAGAAAAGATCATCACCTACTGTATTGATTGGATAACCAATATTTTCAGGTGCAGACCAAGTAATATTTTCGTTTAAGGTAGATTTGAATATGTCAAATCCTCCCATAGATTTATGTCCAACAGATGAAAAATAAAGTGTTTTTCCATCGGGGTGTAAAAATGGCGATTCTTCATCGTACTCTGTATTTATAGGTTCTCCAAGATTTTGAGGTTCAGTCCAGTTTCCGAAAGGAAGTTTTTTGACCATCCATATATCTCTTCCTCCATAACCTCCTTCTCTATCGCTTACAAAAAATAAAATATTTTCATATAAATCTAAGCTTGCTGTTGTTTCCCAGTAATTTGAATTCACCTTATTGCCTATAATACGAGGTTTTCTCCATGAAAATCCATTATGAGCAGATTCATAAATTCCTCTGCCTATAGGACCCATCTTTGAATCTGTGTTAACCATAGAAGTTAACATCTTTTCTCCATCAGCAGATAAAAATAAAGCGGAGTTACTTTTTTCGCTATTTAAATCCCCTACAGCAAGAGAAGGTTTAGACCATTTGTTGTTTACTTTTTCAGAATAATAAATATCCTCGTAATAATTACCCTGATCATCCTTAATTTCTGAACTTCCTCCTGGGCGCGTAGAAGTAAAGTATAGTATATTTTCTTCTGCATTAACTAGTGGCCTATATTCTGCATGTTGGGTATTTAAAATATCAATAGACTTAACTTCTATATTAATTGGATTTTTAATTAACTCAAGGGCATATTTTGAACGTCTAATTTTTCTTTTATTCAACATTTTACTTTCAACATCTGTTTCAAAAATAAATTTGTCAAAAAATTCATATTTTTCAATTGCCTTTTCAAATTCGTAGTTCATATGATAAGCATTTCCTAATAGATCAATAACGTCAAGAGGTGCTTTTTTTTCCTTATGATTAGCCATTCTGTAAGTAACTGTCAAACTTTCCATTGCTTTTTCATAATAAGGAATAGCCTCTTTTTCTCTATGGGGCATATTCATTAAACAATTTCCTAATGTAAAACAGGTATTGGCATTTTCAGGATCTAACTCGTACATTTTTTCTAAGATTGGTAATGCACTTTCAAAATCATAAACTTCTAAATAGTTCATAGATTCGAAATACAAGCTCTTAAATGACTGAGCATTGTAGTAAATACTAAATAATAAGGTAAAAATTAATATGAAAAACTTATTTCTCATGACTTTAAATTTATAAGTAGGTCTTTTATGACTTTTGGACAATTTACGGGTTTTTTTGTTTCTTTATCAACAAATACCAAAGTTGTGCTACCAAAATTAAGCAATTTGGATTCTTCATTATAAGTTTGGTAATCAAATTTTATTTTATAGTCTGTTAATTCTTTAAATGTACAACGAATTGTAAGTTCTTGATCGTATAAGGCAGGTAATATATATTTTATGGTAAAATCTGAGACTGGCAATAAAACTCCTTTGTCTTCTAATTTTTTATAGCTAATTCCTAAAGATTTTAATGTTTCTACTCTGGCAACTTCATAATATTGAGCATAATTACCATAGTAACAATAGCCCATTTGATCTGTTTCTGCATATCTAACTCTTAACTTCACGCTAAATTGATACATTATTGGTAATTTTGATTTATGAGGGCGGTATTTAAATACAAAAATTCTGGATATTATGTAATATTATTTATACTGCTTATTTCCTGTAAAGGTTACAATATTGCTATATCAGACACTTTAAATATTAAAGCTAAGAACAGTATTGAGGAATATAACTTTAACGAAATTAATTTATCAAATTATAGAGATTCTATTTCATTTGAAATGAATAAAATAATTAACTATTCGGATGTCAATATGAATGTGGGGTGTCCTGAGGGTCTTTTAGGAAATTTTATAACTGATCTATCACTTTTATACATAAAAAAGCAAATTAAAAACAATGCTCACATTCCAGATTTCTGTGTTTTAAATAATGGTGGATTTAGGAATTCTTTAAATAAAGGTCCTGTAAAGATTGGTGATATTTATGAAATTATGCCCTTTGATAATTATTTAGTCATTTTAGAATTAGATGGAAATAAAATGGAAAAACTACTAGAATATGTTAAGGAAAGATCATTTTACAATAGTTCTAGAAAATCTGGAGTGCCATTAAGTGGAATAAGAATGAAGATTAGTGGAGATAAAATTAGTAGATGTTTTATTAATGTGAAGGAATTTAACTCTAATAATAAATACAAAATTTTAACTACTAATTACTTGGCAAACGGCGGCGACGGAATGAACTTTCTTAAAGATTGCCCTTTAATATGGAATACTCAGTTACTTCTAAGAGATGTAATGATCGACTACATAAGAAAAATAGGAGATAATAATATAAACTTAAATGCAGAACTTGATGGAAGAATTCAAATTAACCAATAGAAGAGCTTTTACAAAAAAAATTCTTTTTGCAGGACTTAGTATTCCTTTACTTAGTAGTTTCCGATTTTTAGATTCTTCAGAAAGAATAAAAAAAATTACTCTATTACACACCAATGATATTCACAGTCATATAGATTCTTTTCCTAAAAACCATTCAAAACACCCAGGTTTGGGAGGTATGAGAAGAATTGCTAGCCTAGTAAATAAAATAAAATCTGAAGAAAAGAATGTAATTTTATTAGATGCAGGGGACATTTTCCAAGGAACTCCATATTTCAATAAATATAAAGGAAGTTTAGAGTTTAAGATAATGAGTCAAATGGGCTATTCTGCTTCAACTATGGGAAATCATGACTTTGATAATGGTTTAATTGGATTTAAAAATGTTCTTCATCATGCCAATTTCCCATTTATTTGTTCAAATTATGATTTTTCAGGAACTGAACTTGATGGAAAAACAAAAAAGTTCATCATAAAAGAAATGGATGGAATTAAAATAGGAATATTTGGGATTGGGATTCAGCTAGATGGATTGGTTTCTAAATCGTGCTATAAAGAAACCGTTTACTTAGATCCTATTTTAACATCCAAAAAATGGAGTGATAAACTTAAATTTGAATATCAATGTGATCTAGTAATTTGTCTTAGTCATTTAGGACATAATTATAATAACTCTAAAATTTCGGACATTAAATTAGCAAAGACTTCTAAAAATATTGATGTTATTATTGGAGGTCATACGCATACATTCTTAGAAAAAGCTAAAATTATTAAAAATAGTGAAAATAAAGATGTTATAGTAAATCAAGCCGGTTGGGGAGCCTTAGCATTGGGAAGAATTGATATTCAATTTTCTAAAAAAAAGAAGCTAATCAAAGATCTTTCTCAAAAGAATATTTCTAAAAAAAATTATGCCAAAATTTAATTTCTTAGAGAAAAAAAATATTTTTAAAAAACAATAGCAAATAAGTTTTTTTTTTAACTTTTTTATTAAATATTTGTTATGTCTTTTTGGATAGGCTAACGAAATTTATCTAATAACTCTATTGCTAAATTTCAAACCAAAAATTTAAAATATTAAAACTACTGTAAATGACTAAAACTTTCGAATCAACCTGGAAAAACTGCCTAGATGTAATTAAAGATAACGTATCAATTCAAGCATATAAAACTTGGTTCGAACCAATAAAGCCTGTAAAACTTAAAAGTAAAGTTTTAACCATTCAAGTTCCATCTCAATTTTTTTATGAATGGCTAGAAGAACATTATGTAGACTTACTTAAAAAGATCATTAGAAAAGAAATAGGAGCCGATGCCAAATTGGAGTACAGTATTGTAATGGAAAATAATACCGGAAATAAAAATCCATACACTATTAAAATACCCACCACCGATAGTAATGTTCTGAAGAATCCTCAATTAAGTATGCCAGTTGACATAAGCAATAAGAGTATTAGAAATCCATTTGTTATACCTGGACTTAGAAAAGTAAATGTTGATTCTAATTTAAATCCCAATTATTCATTTGAAAATTTTATTGAAGGAGATTGTAATAGACTAGCAAGATCTGCAGGGTTTGCAGTTGCTGAAAAGCCTGGTGGAACTGCATTTAATCCGCTTTTGATTTATGGAGGGGTTGGATTAGGAAAAACTCATTTAGGTCATGCCATAGGAATTTCAATAAAAGATCAGTTTCCCAATAAGACTGTCTTGTATGTTTCTTCCGAAAAATTTACTCATCAATTTATTGATTCTGTAAAAAACAATTCAACTAACGACTTTATTCATTTTTATCAAATGATTGATGTACTTATAATTGATGACGTTCAATTTTTTGCTGGAAAAGAAAAAACTCAGGACGTATTCTTTCATATATTCAATCATCTTCACCAAACGGGTAAACAACTGGTTTTAACATCTGATAAAGCACCTGTAGAGATGCAAGGTATGGAACAAAGACTTCTTTCAAGATTTAAGTGGGGTCTTTCTGCAGACTTACAAATGGCTGATTTAGAAACTAGAATAGCTATTCTAAATAAAAAAATGTATGCTGATGGTATTGAATTACCATCTGAAGTTGTTGAATATTTAGCTTACAGTATTTCAAATAATATTAGAGAATTAGAAGGTGCATTAATTTCCTTAATTGCCCAATCATCATTAAATAAAAAATCTATCACTTTAGAGTTGGCAAAACAGATGATAGATAAATTTGTTAAAAATACCGCTCGAGAAGTATCTATTGAATATATCCAAAAAGTGGTCTGTGACTATTTTGATTTACCCATAGAATTAATGAAGTCCAAAACTAGAAAAAGAGAAGTAGTACAAGCTAGGAAAATTGCCATGTACTTTTCTAAAAAAATGACTAAATCTTCTTTAGCTAACATCGGAATGCATTGTGGAGGTAAAGACCATGCAACAGTTTTACATGCCTGTAGAACAGTTAATAATTTAGCTGAAACTGACAAGCATTTCAGAACTTATTTAGTAGACTTAGAGAAAAAGTTAAGTGTACAATAATCTAAACTAAATGTATAAGGTTCTTATGGTTTGTTTGGGGAACATTTGTAGATCCCCACTAGCACAAGGAATCTTAGAAGATTTAGCCTATAAAAACAAGATTACGCTACATGTAGATTCTTGCGGTACTAGCGGTTGGCATGTTGGTAATGCTCCAGATCAAAGAAGTATAGAAATCGCTGAAAAACATCATATTGATATTAGTTCCCAAAGAGCTCGAAAATTTAATACTAACGATTTTAAAAGTTTTGATAAAATTTACGTTATGGATACCAGTAACTATACTAATGTTATCAGACTATGCTCCAACAAAAAAGAAGCTGAAAAAGTAGAACTCATTTTAAAAAATATAAATCAAAAAGAAGGACGGTCTGTTCCTGATCCATATTACGGTGGGAAAAATGGTTTTGAAAACGTATATAAACTATTATATTCTGCCTGTGAAGAAATAATAAAGAAAATTCCTTTAGACCATGAAAGGTAAACTGTATTTAATACCTGTTCCAATTCACAACGAAGAAGATTTTAATATTGAATACACCCCACCCTACTTAATTAAAATTGTAAATCAAATAAAAATATTTGCAGTAGAAAACATCCGAACTAGCAGAAGATTTTTAAGAAAACTCAACCCTAAGTATGACATAGACCACACTGTTTTTGAATTAATAAATAAAAAGTCTGGTTCTGATGACTTTATAAAAATTTTGGAATATTTATTAAATGGTAATAACGTGGGGGTAATGAGTGAGTCTGGTTGTCCAGGAATTGCAGATCCTGGTCAAAAAATTTGTGATATTGCTCATCAAAATAAAATTTCTGTAAAACCATTAATAGGACCATCTTCAATATTGCTAGCATTAATGGCAAGTGGATTAAATGGTCAAAAATTTCAATTTCATGGTTATCTTCCTATAAATAGTTCAGAAAGAATAAATGCACTTAAAAAATTAAAACCTTATACAGGTTCTCATATTTTTATAGAAACACCTTACAGAAATCAAAAGGTTTTTGATGAGATAATAAATACTTTTAAAGATAGAAACAGAAAGTTATGTGTAGCAATAGACATCACTGGAAAGAACGAAAAAATATTTACCAAAAAAATTGATGTACTTAAGAATGAGGTAATCGTACTGAAAAAATATCCTACTATATTTATAATTGAATAATAACCCTAAAATGATTAATGTAATCTTAAGTGAATTTTTAATGGACAGTAGGCTGGAATTTTACTTACAAAGGAACCTTCTTGACCGAACATCAATGTAGAAGGAATAATAGCATGAATGGAGTCTCCTTTTTGAAAATTATTAACCAAAATTTTAAATCCATCTAATAATTGTCCCTCTATATTAGATTCATAGTATTCAGGTGTATTATTGGAAGATTGATAAATTTTTCGACCTTTTAAATCACTAATAGAATAACACAAACCTATTTTATCTGGTAAACTATCTAAATCCGTATTAAATGATTCTTTAGAAGCTAATTTCATAGCATAAATACCCTTAATTTTAAAGATATTTAAAAAGTTATTGTCCCAAAATTCTTTTTCTTTGCTCAATAATTTTTTTTCATTATTAATTGCTAACTTTTGAAGGCTATCTAAATAAAAATCTTGAGTATCTAAATTATTATAGCTTAAAACTTTAAGAATAATTTTTAGAGATCTTTCATTGTTATGATGTAATTGATGAAATTTTTCACCAAAAAAACTTTTGTAGAATATTTTAGAAGACATATTAAAAGAAACACTATCACCCACATAAAGATTGTATAATATTTCTTTCATGGGTGAATTGGATATGGCTGAATCGTAATAAAAGGAAGAAACATTACTTATACCTTGGTATTTTGAAGAGAAAACCAAATTCTCATTATTGTCAAATGCTGATATTTTAAGATTTAAAATTTTGTGTTCTGGAATGATTTTTTCACTTTGAGCAATTTCGTGGAAAAACAATTCATATCCATTGCTAGTTTTGATATTAGATTTTGGGCTTTTACAAGAAAACGAACATGTAATTAGCGCACAAATAAAAATACCTTTATTACTTGACATCTAATATTTTTATAAAATAAAGAACTGTTGACAGAGGAGGGATTTTTTTTGAATCTCCAGTAACTCCATGAGCGATATGGTGTGGAAGTATTACTAAAGCACTATCCCCTTTGCTTAAATAAGAAACAACTTCATTTATTCCAGATTCAATCAAAGATTGTTCTAATTTAAACTTCGCTAAACCGTTCGAGTCAGAATGGTAACAGCGAGTCTGTTTCGAATCCATAAGTCTAATATCATAAGACATAGTTATTTCACTTCCAATCTTGGGTTTTAGACTATCGCTATTGGAATATAAAATATTGTATCTCATACCTGACTTTGAAATTTTCATCTCCAAACCGTGTCGTAAACAATATTGATCTATTTTAAAAATCTCATCTTTTAACCAATTCTTGTTCATTTCAATTGATTTTTTAGAATCCATTTTTTGAAAACTAGAAGATTTAAAATCTGAAGAACTTTCAGAGTTGTTATTACAAGAAAAAATTATAAAGATTATAAGTAAAAAAGTTATTCTGAACAAAACACTTTAAAATTTTGAATTAATTCTTTTACAACAGTATTTATGTCTTGGTTTTTCACAGCTGCACCTGCTGCGTTTTGATGACCTCCACCTGCGTAAAATTTACTGGAGAACTCATTTACTTTAACTTTACCCTTAGATCTCATGGAAATTTTAATTATATCTTTATCTTCTCTTAAAAAAACTGCGTTTTCTATACCCTTAATTGATAAACAATAATTGACAAAACCTTCAGAATCTCCTTTTTGATAATTAAACATATTTAGCTCCTTTTCTGTTAAGAATAAAAATGCAAGCGAAACTGATTCTTCAATTTTAATTTTTTGTAACGCATATCCTAATAAATTAATTTTAGAAACAGAATTTTGATCAAAGATTTTATCATGTATAACAACTTGATTTAGTCCTTTATCTTTTAAAAATGCTGCAATCTGATGAGTTGTAGATGAAACTGAAGAGTACTTAAAGGATCCTGTATCGGTTATTATTCCTGTATAAATAGCTTCAGAAATGGGAATATCAACTAAACTTAAATCATTATTGGAATCAATGAATTTGTAAATAAGCTCTGCAGTAGAGGAAGCATTTTGATCAATGATTTCATAGTTTCCGAAATTTTCAGGGTGTGTATGATGATCAATTACAAATATATACTTATTATTATTTCTTGAGATCAATTCTTGTAAGTCTTTTCCGACCCTGGATCTGTGATTAAAGTCTAGACAAAAAATTAAATCTGAAGTATTGTAAAGTTGTTCTACTTTCTCAAGGTTTTCAGAAGCTACTATCGAATTATTAATTCCAGTTATCCAAGATAAAAAATGAGGATAAGGATCGGGGAATATGATTTTATTCTCAACACCGATTTTAGATAGATATAAGCTTAAAGCAACTGAAGAGCCAACAGAGTCTCCATCAGGACCCTTATGGGAGAAAATAAGAGCAAAATTTTTGGTTTTAATTAATTCTTTCATAAAACCATAAAAGTTAAAAATAGAAAAAAGGTCTATCTATTAAATCCACTAATAACGCCTGGTTGATGTTCTATAAGTAAACCAACACAAGCATAGCTACTTCCTGATAATCCAGATGACATTTCTCCACCGTCTGAATCAGGAACATACACTTTTACTTTTAATTTTCTAGTTTGATTGGACTGAAAAATAAAGTCTTGACTCATTTCGTCTTTAGAGTTATCATACCTGACTACTTCGCTCTTTTCATAAACTCTTTTTCTAGTAGTTTTAGTTTGCTCAACTCCGGCATCATCTACATATTTTTTAGTAGTTTCTTTCCATACACCCTTTGTTACATCTTCAGCAATTTTAAATTGAAATTGCCCCAATAACTCTGGGTTTGAGGGTGAACATACAGATATTCTATATTCCATATTTTTATATACAATTATTTGGACTACGGATGTATCACCTTGTTCAAAAGCACCGCTTAAACTTTGCATATTTCTGGTGAAGCCCATTTTTTTTTGAGTTTCACAAAAAGATACAGTATTGTAGCATTCTCTTTGACTTTGAGTAAAACTAATGATAGGTGCTATTATTAAAATTGCAGCTAATGGTAAAAATTTCAACTTATTCATTATAAATATTTTATTAATTATATTCCCTCAATAATAGAAGTTCTTAAGTCTAAGACTATGCTTTTAAGTTCATTAAATTGCGCTTCAGATATTGATGAAGAAACTCCCCCACCAAAAATCATTACTCCATCTTCAGACTCATTAGAAGTGAATTCAGTAGCTTCTGCTTCTTCTTCAGTATTCTCACTGTTAAAGACTTCCTCTACAGCAGATAACTCACCAACTATTTCTGAAAGTTGATCATTTTCAATGGTAGAGGTGAATATCATTAAGTTTTCTAAAGTCAGTTTTTGATCTGCTATTCTTTGGCAAACTTCTGAACCTTCACTGTAAGGCTCTAAATTTAAAATAATATTCAGACCTTCAATCCAACCACCAACAACAATCATGGCCAATACATCTCTTCTATCGTTTTCTTCCAGATAAGAATACGCATTATAGTACGTCTCGTTGGAAAGATAAAATAATGAATCTGCATTAGAATTTTCAAGATTTGACTGCAATCTTTTTAATATTACTTCATCAACTGCATTTTCAATTTCTAAATCTTTAGATAAATTTCTAATAGTTTCAAAAAACTTAGAAGCATCGTCCATCTGACCCAAACTTGTAATATAAGCTAAATCTGCAGTATAAACTCCGAAGTTCAATGCCTTTGAGGCCTTCGTTTCATACTTATTTACGTTCGAAATATCATTTAGATTTTCTCTATTATAAGCTACCTCAGCATTTTTTAAAACTGCAAATAATTCATTTGGAGTAGGGACTTGATAAAACATATGATCCTCTACGAGTTCTGAAGTTGACTCTTCTTCTATTTGTTCTACTACTTCTTCAGAAGCAGGAACTTCTGCCTCGTTTGAATTAGAACAAGAAGTAATACTGAAAGCAAAAATGGTGATTAAAAAATGGGTATATAAAATTTTCATTGTAATATTTTTATGCTAAGAAAATGAATTTGTTTTAAGGTACAAAATAATTATTTAGATAATTCATTTATTTATCAATATTTCTAGTCCTAAAATATGATCTTTAAATGCATTTTTACCTAATTCTGTGACTCTGTATGTAGTCAAAGGTTTTTTCCCAATAAATTGTTTTTTAATTTCTAAAAAATTAATTCTTTCTAGAGCTTGTATATGGCTAGCTAAGTTTCCGTCTGTTAAATTCAATAGATTTTTAACTTCTTTATAACTTATCCAATCATTTACAGAAAGAATTGACATTAGACCCAGTCTAACTCTAGAATCAAAGGCTTTATTTAAAAGATTAAAACCCTCCATTTATTTTTTATCATATTTATAATGAATGAAAACTCCAAGGACAATATGACCAATACCAAACCCTATCATCCAAAACAATAAACCAGAGCCCATATAATAAGAAGCTATAGTCCCTAAGATAAGTTCTATATAACCTAGTAGTTCTAATTCATTATAACTGTATTTACTAGCACTTATTAAGCCTAAGCCATAAAAAATTAAAGTAGCGGGGGCCACTAACCCATACATTTTATAAAAAATAAGAAAACCACAAAATACACCACCAGAAATAACAGGGACAAATAATGACTTTAATGCTCTTGAAAAAGACGAATTAAAAAGATTAATATCTTGTCTTTCAGATTTAAGTTTGGCTGTAACATAAAGTATTAACAAAGAGGATAAAAGGATTAAAGAAGCTATAATGATTAATAACTTAATTTTAGTGTATGTAGAATTTGCATTTCCTGTTTGATTAATCAGTTCTGCATAAGAAATATGTTTCTCACTAATTGATATTCCTAAATCAAAATATATAAAAACAGCTCCTAAAAGAGCTAATAATCCTGTTGTGGCTATTGCATACCCAGATAAGTTCGAAAACTTACTGGATTTTTCCATCAGGTTTTTTATTAAACTAATATCTTTTTCGGGTTGTGAATGTTTCATATATAAATTTTGACTTTGTAATTCAAAGTTAAGAAAATTTATATTTAGAAATTAATGAATCAATTTTCTCAAAGATTGGAGGTATATCAAATCGAAAGCTAATAGGAAACTTCCTTGAGTAATTAATGAATTTCCAAAACCAATGGATCTCTCAGAGTTGGTGAATTGGGTGGCATATTGTCTTAGAATAAAACCTGTTGTAATATAGGCAATATCTAATCCTACATTTATGGAAAGAGTTTTACAGTTTTTTTTTATTAAATTATTAAGTGTTATGTTGGTCCAATAATCCTTATTTAAATCTTTTATTTTTAGAAAACCGATTACACAAATTCCTGAATTGACTAAATTCCAACTAAAGTTCATTTGATGAAAGTAATCTGTATTTGAAAATTGTACATTACTTTTATAATATGATTTGAAATTTGTTGAATTTAATGATAGGTTTAATAAGGACCAAGAACTTAGAGTTGATAAAGCTACTACTTGATTTTTAAAATATTTTTTTCTAAGGAACAAGGAATCTTGAGAGATATAACAGATTGAAGAAAACATGATTAAACAAATAAATAAATATTTCATTTCCTTAATTTTGAAACATCCCTATCACTTGTTTAATTTTTGTTTTCAAGTCTCTCCTATCCACTATAAAATCTAAAAAACCTTTATCCAATAAAAATTCACTGGTTTGAAAACCCTCTGGTAAATCTTTACCAATAGTTTCCTTAATTACCCTAGGACCAGCAAATCCAATTAATGCACCAGGTTCAGCAATGTTAATATCTCCTAACATAGCAAATGAAGCAGTTACCCCTCCAGTAGTTGGATCAGTTAAAAATGATATATATGGTAATTTTGCTATGGATAATTGAGTAAGTTTTGCAGTAACTTTACCCATTTGCATAAGAGAAATCCCTGCTTCCATCATTCTAGCGCCACCAGATTTAGAAATTAAAAGAAATGGGCATTTATTTTTAATTGCTGACTCAATTGCTCTAGCAATTTTTTCACCCATTACATTTCCCATTGAACCTCCAATAAAAGAAAAGTCCATACAAGCTACAACAATTGGTAAGCCTGAAGTTTTTCCAAATGCAACTCTAATAGCATCATTTAAACCAGTTTTCTTTTGAGTGTCTTTTATTCTATCAGAATACTTTTTTTTATCGGTAAATTTCAACTTATCTTTAGGCTTAAGTTTTTCTGCAATAAGAGAAAATCGATTATCATCAAAAATAATCTCGAAATATTCTTTTGAACCTATTCTTACGTGATAGCCCTCTTTCGGAGTTACATACAAGTTATTTTTAAGCTCTGTTTTTTCAATAACATCTCCACTTGGTGTTTTATACCAAAAACCATCAGGAGTCTCTTTTTTTTCTGTACTCGGAGTGATAATTCCTTTGAGCTTTCTTTTAAACCAAGGGTTTTTTGCATCTTGACTCATAAATTTTTTATAAAGTATTAATGTTATTTAAATCTTTAAAAGCTTTTTTTAGTCGATCCATGAAAGTTAATTCACCTTCTCTAAGCCATTTTCTTGGATCGTAATATTTTTTATTAGGAAAATCTAATCCATCTGGATTACCAATTTGAGAAAGTAAGTATTCATTATTACTAGAAAAATAGTCTCTAATTCCAGACATGTAGGCATATTGTAAATCAGTATCAATATTCATTTTAATCACTCCATATCCAATTGCTTCTCTAATTTCTTCCACTGATGACCCCGAACCACCATGAAAGACAAAATCTATGTAGTTGTGCTCTAAATTATATTTTTTGGATACAAAATCTTGGGAATTTTTTAAAATCTCAGGCGTAAGCTTTACATTACCAGGTTTGTAAACACCATGAACGTTTCCAAATGCAGCAGCAATAGTGAACTTATCACTAACCTTTATTAATTCTTCATAAGCATAAGCAACCTCTTCTGGTTGAGTATATAATTTTGAATCATCAATGTCTGTATTGTCTACTCCATCTTCCTCTCCTCCTGTTATTCCAAGTTCAATTTCTAATGTCATACCGATTTTAGACATTCTTTGTAAATAGTTTTTACAAATAGAAATATTCTCTTCTAGAGGCTCTTCTGAAAGATCGATCATATGAGAACTAAAAAGAGAATAACCCTTTTCTTTATACTGTTCTTCACTTGCTGAAATTAATCCGTCTAACCAAGGAAGTAATTTTTTTGCACAATGGTCCGTATGTAATATAACAGGAACACCGTAGGCTTTTGACATAATTTGAACATGTTTTGCTCCTGCGATAGCACCAGCAATAGCAGCATTTTGATTGGAATTATCCAGACCTTTTCCAGCATTGAAAACCGCCCCTCCATTAGAAAATTGAATAATAACTGGTGAATTTAATTCTTTAGAAATTTCTAAAACGCCATTGATACTACTTGAACCAATTACATTTACTGCTGGTAAAGCAAATTTTTTAGATTTTGCAAGCTTAAAAATTTCTTGTACTTGGTCTCCAGTTGCTACTCCAGGTTTAATCATATAAATTTAATTTGTTAGTTTATAGATTTCAAAACTATTATTTTAAGTAGTATAAAACAAAGAGTTGGTGATTTTATATTAGTTATCATTTTTTAAAATGGATATCCTATTCCAAGATTTAACTGAACAGGAAATAAATTTGAGGAATTTGGAGATTGGAAAATCCATGGGTTAGAAAAAGAAGGATTTCTAATTGGGATTGCAGCATCAACTCTTAAAATAAAATACTCAAAATTAAGTCTTGCGCCAAATCCTCCTCCCAATGCTAAATCGTTAAGTATGTTATTCCATTTAAATTGACCTTCAGGTCTCAAGGAATCTAAACCCATTAACCAAATATTTCCAAAATCCATAAAAAAAGCGCCTTCTAACCATTTTGATATTGGAAATCTACATTCTATATTTCCTTCCAATTTGATATCTCCAATTTTATCAAACCTCATAGAAGAATCATAAAAACTTCCAGGGCCTAAGGACCTGGCTCTCCAAGCACGAATACTATTAGAACCTCCAGCAAAAAAACTTTTTTCAAATGGCAAAGCTTCTCTTAAGTTTTTTCTCGGTAACCCGATTCCAGAGTATATCCTGTAAACCATTTTTGAATTTTCAGAAATTGGATGATAATATCGGAAATCTAATGTAGTCTTTTGAAAATGTGCATATCTAATACCAAAAAAGTCATAACTATTAGTAACGGTATTTTTTTCTTTTTGGGTCAGTTCATGAAATCTAAATAATAATCCACCAGCAGATTCTAAAGTGATTTTAGCGTAAAAAGAATTGGTATTCAAATTAATATTTTGATCGTTGTACTCAAAGGAATATACTCCCCCAGCTACCACATGATCTTGAAAACTTGCTAAAATAAATTGATCATTTAAACTATTAATTTGCTGCTGAAAAGAGCTATTAATAGCTACATCTACGATACTTAAAAGTAAAGGATTGATATGCCAAGTTGTATTTTTCTTTTCGTGAAATACCCATCCAAAAGATAATTCTTGATTTAATCTTGAATAATCTGGTCTTTCTTGAACATTAAACGCTCCTGTAAACTCGGTCATTGGATTAATATGATTTCTTAAAAATCCTAAGTTGTTGATTAAAAAATATTTGGGTAAATAGTAATGAAATTCAGGTCCTATTTCTCTAGTGTTAAGATTATTAGAAATATCGGATTGTTCTGCATCTGTTAATAATAGTTGTATTTCAAAACTACTTTTGAAAGACAACATTAACTTTTCTCCACCGTGAAATAAATTATTATTAGAATAGTCTAAGCTACCTTGAAAGCCAAATAGTCTTTCGTTATTTGTACCATCTAATGAAAGTGATAAGTTTTGAACTTTTGAAGGGTTTAAATCAATATTAGCTTGAAGTTGGTGATCCTGAAGTACATCAAAACCAATATTAACGTATTTAAATAATCCTAGCGATATTAGTCTCTTATAAGTCTTTTCAGCTAGGCTATTATTGTAACTAGATCCTTTTTTTAAAAGAACTGAATTTAAAAAAATCTTTTTTTTGAATTGAACTGGCTGATAATTATATATGGACAAAAGAGGAGTATTTATACTGTCTGGCATCTTTTTAGAATCCTTATAATCGTAGGGTAATATTCTAATATTAATTTTGTCTACAGTATATTTTTGATGACTTAACTTATCAAAGCCATCAGATTTAGATAATTTATAGTTTTGAAATCCAAGAGTCAAATTTATCTGATTATTTAAACCACTACTATCTAATTCAAAGTATATGAACTCTTTATTAAAGGAATAAAATCCTCTGTTTCTCAGGAAAAGATTTATTCTATTTCTTTCTTTAATTAAATTTTCGGTATCAAAAATTTGTCCTTTTTTTATCAATGAGGTGTTTTTGATAGAATCTAAATATTCTAAAATCCCTTGATCTTTACATAAATAACTTATTTTATTAATTAGAGTAGGACTTCCAACTTTAATAAAATAAGTCAATTCTATTTGTTGACTGTCCTTAAAAACTGAAATAGAATCAGTTATCGACGAATGAAAATATCCTTTATTAAATAAAAATTTAGAAAACTGATCTTTAGTTTGATTAACCTTTATTTGGTTAAATTTTGCTGGAGGTTCTCCTCTTTTCTGAAATCTTTCGCCTAAAACCAAACCACGCTGTTTTAAACTTTTTAATTTGGAAGTACTATCTTGTATTAATAGCTTCTCATTATTTTGATTTATTTTTTCATTTTTTCGATCTACTTTTGATTGTTTTAATGGAATTTTTTTATTGATTCTTTCTTGATTAGATAAATTGTAAATAGTCAAATAAAGTCTGAAATTGAAGAATAATTTCCTATTTGGTTTTTGGACTATTATACTATTAAATTGATCGCTTGAGAATTCATTACTATTTTCTTTATCAACGAACTCTATTTTTGTATTTCGAAGTAAATACTCGTCTTTTAATAAATGCTTATTGATATTACAAGAAGATAGATAAATAAAAGATATATAAATAATAAGAAATTTATATTTGTATGTTCTAAAATTTGTCATTTTGTACCTTGCAAAAGTAATAATATGTCTATCAGCAAAACAGAAATAAAAAAATTTACTTCTCTAAATCGGAAAAGTAAAAGAAAGGAACATGGATTATTTTTAGCTGAAGGAGAAAAAATTTGTGAAGAGTTACTTAAAAGTAACATAGTTATTGAAGCATTTTTCGCTACCAATAAACATCTTAAAAAATTTCCAGATGCTAGAGAGTGCACTGTGAGCGAACTCAACAAAATAAGTAAACTAAAAAACACAAGCGAGGTTTTAGCTGTTTGTAAAATCCCTGAAAAAAGTACATATATGGATGATAAAAAGCCCCTATTTTTTTTAGATGGCATTAATGATCCAGGAAATATGGGAAGTATTTTAAGATCTTTGGATTGGTTTGGCTATCAACAAGTTTTCTGTTCCAATCATACAGTTGATTCATATAATAACAAAGTGGTAATGGCTAGTATGGGTTCTGTTTTTAGGGTGAACACCATTTACTTAGATTTTAAAGATTTTAAAACTGAATTTAAAAATCACACTACCTATGTTGCCACTATGGATGGTGAAACAATTCATTCTAAAATATTGAAAAAAAAATCAATTTTTGTTATTGGTAATGAGTCTCATGGAGTGTCAAGCGAAATTAAAAATCAAACAAATAAAAAAATCAAAATACCCGGATTTGGTTTTGCAGAATCTTTAAATGCAGCAGTAGCTACAGGTATAATATTATACGAGTTTTCTAAGAATGTTTAACCTTCGAATGTAAAAGACAGGGTCCAAACCCTAGATTTTAAAGACTTTATAGCATTTTCAAATTTTGAAGGTTCTTCACCCAAATTACGAGCTTTATCTGGAGTCATATAAAGTAAATTTCTCATACCAGATGCAAGTTTTATTTCAATTCCCAATTTAAAATATTTAAGAAATAAATCTACTCCTCCTCCAACTTCAGATGAAAAATCTGTTTTTTCTAATTTAACAACCTTTTCTTCCTCTCCTACTCCATTATTATTTACGTCTATATTAGAAGACATATCAATACCGTACTTAAAACCAGTAATACCATACACAGCAAAATTGTGAATTCGATTCGTTCGAAACTTAAATAAAAGAGGAAAATCTAAGTAAGTCGAATTTAAAGGCTTTTTGTATACTGTTTCTACATTGGTAGCTGGATCTACAAAAGTATAATCAATAGCTCTTTCCAAGAAGGATAATGTAGGTAGAATAAAACGGATTTTAAAGTTTGGATTTACATTGATGGATGTAACTACACCCAAAGAAAAACTGGTTTTTCCTGAAACTAAGACTGATCTTAGAGAATCACTTCCTGGAAAATTTCTTTCCAAATCAAAACCGGAATTATTTGTAGATAAAGCAAATCCAAAATGAATCAATTTATCATCAAATTGACTTAAATTTTCTGACTGAGAGAAAAAACTATTCAAATTTAATAACAACAAACAAATTACAGCTAAATTTTTCATCTGGTTTCAAATATAATAAAAGACTTTATAAACTCACTATTTAAATGAGGAATATAAAGTAGCAATACCCCCGGTGAGAATTTGATAAGAATGATTAGAAAAACCCACTTTTTCTAATTCTCCAATGAATTGATCTCCTTCTGGAAAGGCTGCCACTGATTCGGGTAAGTAATGGTATGCTGATCGGTCTTTAGAAATTAAAGAACCTAAAAATGGTAATATAAATTTTGAATACAATCCAAAAAGTTGTTTTATTGGAAAGCGTTTTGGCTTAGAAAACTCCAAAACATAAATAGCACCTTGAGGTTTTAATACTCTTTTAATTTCTGACAAACCCAAATTTAAATTTTCAAAATTTCTTACACCAAAACTAACCATTACTGCATCAAAATAATTATCTTCAAATGGAATGTTTTCAGAATCTCCTTGAATAAATTCAAGTTTATTTTCTAGATCTCTATTTTTTATTTTTTTTCGGCCAACTTCTAACATTCCATTAGAAATATCAAGTCCAATAATTTTATCAATATCAATTTTTTTTTCAGCAGCAAAAGCTAAATCTCCAGTTCCAGTTGCTACATCGAGAATGACTTTGGGATTTATAGATTGCATTAAACGAATTGTTTTTCTTCTCCAAATATGATCTATTCCAAAACTTAAAAAATGATTTAGAAAATCATATTTATTTGATATATTATCAAACATTTTTTCTACCTGTTTCTTTTTGGAAAGATTGGAGGAATTATAAGGCTTTACTGTTTTTGCCATATACAAAGCTAAAAATTAGCATTTTAATTGAAATTATGTTTATTCTAAATTTTAAAAAAAAATATTTATTTACTAAATGAACAACTTTTTTTTATTTGGGGCTCATTATTGTTATTTTTACCAAAATATTTAACAATCAGCTAAATCAATATTATGAAAAAAATTATTTTGTTTATTCTTCTAATTCCATTTGTTGGATTTAGTCAAGACCATTTTACGGATTACAACCTTTTAATAGATGAAATGAAGTTACTAAAGGATGACGACGACGATAAAAAGAAAAAGAAAGTTCATAGACTGGAAGTTGGTTTAAATGGAGGAATAAATTTTGCTGAAATTAAATTAGAGAATGGAATTGACAATATAAATTTAAGCGATAAACTTGGATCTCTTTATGGAGGAACTATTGTATATAATTTTAATAGATTTCTATGTATCAAAGGAGATTTTGACATTGCAAGTAAAGGATTTACAATGAATGATGTTGGATATACAGTGGATAAGGATGTTACCCAAGCTATAAAAACAGCAGATGTTAAACAACTATTGAACTATTTTGATATTCCAGCTTTTTTTCACATCGGATTTGGAAAAAAATTAAAGTTTGACATCAATTTTGGGCCATACTTATCTTTTCTATTGGAAAACCGTTCTAATTTAGTAGACTTAGATGGAAATAAAGTCACTTTAGAAGACGGTGCTTTAGATTTTGCTTTAGATAACAGATCTAAAATCGACTGGGGGTGGGTCGGTGGAGCCGGAATTGATTACTATATCACAAAAAAAATTGCTATTGGTTTTGATTTTTTGATTGAAACAGGTTTAAAAGTTCTTAATGGTGGTGGAAATTTTGGAGAATTTACAAATTCATCCAGAGATTTTGACTTTGGTGTGAATTTTTTATTGTTTGAAAAGAAAAGTAAAAAATTATTTTGATAGATGAGTAATAAAGTAAATCATATTTCTAAAAAATCTGAAAAGTTTCTTGAAAAATACTTAAACACAGCTTCCCCAACTGGCTTTGAAAGCGCTGGACAAAAAGTATGGTTGGACTATATTAAACCCTACATTGACACCCACATTATTGACACCTACGGATCTGTAGTTGGCGTAATTAATCCTGATGCAAAATACAAAGTAGTTATTGAAGCTCACGCTGATGAAATATCTTGGTTTGTTCATTACATTACAGATAATGGATTTATTTACTTGCGAAGAAACGGTGGAAGTGACCACCAAATTGCTCCATCCAAAAGAGTAAACATTCATACTGAAAAAGGTACTGTAAAAGCAGTTTTTGGGTGGCCCGCTATTCACACAAGAGGAGGTGGAGCAAAAGAAGAACCTCCAAAAACTGATAATATATTTTTAGACTGCGGATGTAAGAATAAAAAAGATGTAGAAGCCTTAGGAATTCATGTAGGATGTGTAGTCACTTATGAAGATGAATTTATGATTCTAAATAAAACCAATTATGTTGGTAGAGCACTAGATAATAGAATGGGCGGCTTTATGATTGCAGAAGTTGCAAGACTTTTACATGAAAATAAAATAAAACTTCCATTTGGACTTTACATAACCAACGCTGTTCAAGAAGAAATTGGACTAAGAGGAGCTCAAATGATAGCTGAAAGAATTCAGCCAGATGTTGCAATAGTTACTGATGTTTGCCATGATACTAATACACCCATGATTAAAAAAGTAGTAGAAGGCGATTTAAGTTCGGGAAAAGGTCCGGTTTTGAGCTATGGACCAGCTGTTCAAAATAATTTACTAAAATTTATTATTAATCAGGCCAATAAAAATAAAATTAATTTTCAAAGATTGGCTGCTTCAAGAAGCACAGGAACTGATACAGATGCTTTTGCATACTCCAACATGGGAGTTGCCTCCGCTTTAATATCACTTCCGCTCCGATACATGCATACTACTGTTGAAATGTGCTCAAAAGATGATGTAAATTCAGTAATAGAATTAATATATCAATCATTAACTTCTCTTAAAAATGGTCACACCTTCAATTATCTTAAGTAAATGAATCAAAGGCCTAGAAGGAACAGGAATTCCTTTAATATTAGAGAAATGGTTGCTGAAACTCATCTAAAAAAAGAAGATTTAATCTATCCATTTTTTATTGTAGATGGTTCCCAACAAAAGATACCAATTGAGTCTATGCCTAATTGTCACAGATGGTCTTTAGATTTATTAATAAAAGAATTAGAAAAGTGCGGGGAATTAGGTGTAACTAATTTTGTTTTATTTCCAGTTGTTGATAATAAATTTAAAGATCAAAAAGCCACCTACAGTTATAGTTCCGAAAATTTTTATTTAAAGGCTATAAAAGCTATTAAAAAAGAATTTCCTCATTTTACCCTAATGAGTGATGTAGCGATGGATCCGTATTCTAAGGATGGCCATGACGGTTTAGTAATTAATGGAGAAATAAATAATGACGAATCAATTCCTATTCTTTGCAAAATGGCTTTAGCTCAAGCAAATGCAGGAATTGATATCATAGGACCTTCTGACATGATGGATGGAAGAGTTGGTGCAATAAGAAATGCTCTTGATAAAAATCAATTTATAAATACCAGTATTATGAGCTATACAGCAAAATATGCTAGTGCTTTTTATGGTCCTTTTAGAGATGCTTTGGATTCAGAACCAAAATTTGGTGATAAAAAAACTTATCAAATGGACCCAAGAAATAAAACGGAAAGTTTACTAGAAGCTGAACTTGATGAAATGGAAGGTGCAGACATATTAATGGTGAAACCGGCCCTTAGTTATCTAGATGTAATTCAAAACTTAAAGAAAAATTCAAACCTTCCAATTAGTGCTTACAATGTGAGTGGAGAGTATGCTATGGTTCATGCTGCTGCTGAAAAAGGATGGTTAAATTATGAAGATACTTTTTTAGAAGTTCTTACAAGCATAAAAAGAGCTGGAGCAGATATAATTTTGACCTATTTTGCTAAGGACTTTGCAAAATTAAATAACTAGTTTTTTTTAATAAAAACTAAATTTAAATCATCTGAATTAATGGAGTTATATTGATAATTTAAATCTCTATATTCTTTTAGATGATTTGGAGTTGTTATTTTGTTTTGTAAAATAAAGCTTGCCATGCTTCCCCTAGCAGCTTTAGAGTGATTAGCTATTACTTTTAGTTTACCATTTGAATTTTGTAAAAAAATACAATTAATTATTTTATCAAAGTTTTGATATTTATTAATCATCTTAATGTATTCATTACTAGCTAAGTTAATAATAGTTTTATCCGATTTAAATTCCTTTAAATAATTTTTAATATCTTGATTCCAAAAGTCGTATAAATTTTTGAACCCGTCTAAATAATTAAATTTTATACCCATTTCAAGTCGGTATTTTTCAACTCTGTCGTATGGTTTGAGCAGTCCGTATAAGCCACTTAAAATCATCAAATTATTTTGAGCATAAATTGCAGTATCATCACTCCAATTTTGAGCATTTAAATATTTGAAAGCCGTTCCAAAATAACTTAAAACTGCAGGATGATTTTCGTCATTATTATTTCCCCATTTATGAAAATGATAAAAAGTATCATCTGCTAGTTTGTCGCTTAACTTCATTAGGTTTTGTAATTCCTTTTTGCTGAGTTTTTTAATAGCTGCATTTAATAATTTGGCATTATTATTAAAATAGGGTTTCGAAGTTTCAAAGGACTTAAATTCAAAAGATGGTTGAATCATCGTTTTGGCAGGAGATAGTAGAATATACATAAAATTAAGTTAGGATTTTAAGATAATTATCCTCTCTAAAAGGGATTACATCTGTAAGATTTGGAGTTAAGCAATGCTTAATGTCTTCATTTAATTTTAATTTCTTGAGGCGTTTTCTATGTGAAGATGCTTTTAGGTAACCAAAATAATTGGACTGAGCAGACTGAAATAAATATTTTGAAGCTATCGTAGTGTCATTTATAGAAGTAAATTTATTCGTTTTTAATAATTGATTACAAATTGCACCAGCACAAATAGTATCTTCTAAACAGAACTTACCTTGCCATCCAGAGGCCAATAACAATACATTTTTATTCATTTGTAAAAGATAATTAGTTAGAGCATCTAAATTTAAAAATGAGCCTATTAGAAGCTGTTTACAATCTTTAGCAGTTTCTATGGCTTTTGTGCCATTAGTAGTAGTAATTACCAAAGTTTGTCCTTCTAGGTCGCCATTCATATAGGTTAAAGGAGAATTACCTAATTTAAACCCGTTAACAATCTCACCCTTTCTCTCAGCAGCCACATGAAAACCTTTTTTTAAATAAATAGATGCTTCCTCAATTGAAGAGATAGGAATTATTTTTTTTACACCATAATGAAAAGCAGTACAAATTACAGAAGTTGCTCTAAGGACATCTATTACTACTACAATATCAAAATTATTTCCATATAGAGAATATTGTTCAGGACTAAAACAAACTTCAACTAGAGGCTTATATTTCATAAAGTTTTAAAAAAAGGTAATTGAACAATTTTTGCAGGAATCAATTTACTTCTAATTTTTAAATAGATAAGATTCCCATCTTTAGAGTGATTTGTTTTGACATATCCCAGACCTATAGCTTTTTTAACTGATGGACCCATAGTTCCTGAAGTAACAATACCAATTAATTTTTCATTTGAATCTACTATTTGATAATCTTTTCTAGGAATTCCTCTTTCTAAAAGTTCAAAAGCAATTAATTGATTTTCAGTGCCATTACTTTTATGCGACTCTATTATTTCTTTTCCAATAAATTCTTTATTAAACTTGGTTACCCAACCCAAACCTGCTGCTATTGGGGAGGTTTGTTCATCGATATCATTTCCATAAAGGCAATAACCCATTTCTAATCTTAAGGTATCTCTAGCGGCTAAACCAGTAGGGTGAATTTCATTTTCACTATGTAATTCAAAAATAGAATCCCATACCTTTTCTGCATTTTTATTAGGGACATATAATTCAAAACCTCCTGAACCTGTATATCCAGTTGCTGAGATGACTATATTTTCAATACCCGCAAAAGACCCGATTTTAAAATGGTAGAACTTAATATCTAATAAATTTACAGAAGTTAAACTTTGTAAAACCTTAGCCGCCTTAGGTCCCTGAACAGCTATTAGAGACATATTATCAGAAATATTTTCTAATTCTGCTCCAACTTTATTTTGATTAACTATCCAGTTCCAATCTTTTTCAATATTAGATCCATTTACTACCAACATATAACGATGATAATCCATCATATAAACTAACATATCGTCTACAATTCCTCCTTTTGTATTAGGTAAATAAGAATATTGAGCTCTTCCTGGAAAAAGCTTGGATGCATCATTACTAGAAATTTTTTGAATTAATTCTAAAGCATGTTCTCCGGTTATTAGAAATTCTCCCATATGAGAAACATCAAAAACACCTACATTATTTCTAACATTATTATGTTCTTGGTTGACACCAGAATATTGAATTGGCATATGAAAACCTGCAAAAGGAACCATTTTAGCTCCTAATTCAATATGTTTATTGTGGAGTGCTGTTTTTTTCATGTTTATTTATTAATGAGCTATATAAATTAAAATAAGTTTCTTTTACTACATTTTTAGAATAGTTTTTAAGAACCGTTTCTCTGCCAGCTTGTCCAATTTTTTCTCTTAAATCTTGATTTTCTATTAGTTTCGACAACAAATCTACCCACTCGGATGGAGAATTGGCTAAAAAACCATTTTTACCATTTTGAATAATTTTTTTATTCATTCCTATTCCAGACATAACTGTTGGTACTCCAACAGACATATATAAAAGACCTTTCATTCCACATTTACCCTTGGACCATTCGTTATCTGGAATTGGCATTATTCCAATATCAAATGAATTAAATAATTCTACTTCTTTTTCATTTTCCCATTTAATTCCACTGATTTCCAATTCTTTATTTTGATAATTTTCGTCTCCAATTAACCTAAATTCTATTTGATTTTTATACTTCTTTTTAAGCTTAATGTAAACATCTTTCAACATTTCAAAATGTTTTACTGTAGTGTGACTTCCAACCCAACCAATTTTGATGAGTTTTGAATTTTTGGCAAATTTCAAAGGACGATATTTATCAGTATCTACAGTAGAAGGAATGATGGTAACGTTTGCATTGAATTTTTTTGCAAAATTGGCAAGATATTCGTTCCCACAAGTAACATGTTTACATAATGGAAGTATTTTTTCTATTTTTTTTTCATCTTTTAAAAAAGAAATTTTTTTGTTAGCATCTGAAACATCTTTTACCCATATAGCATCGTCAAAATCATATACTATGGGTACTTTTTTCTTATAAATATAATTTTCGAAAAAAATAGATTTAGTAGGTAATACTTCTCTGTAAATTACAATAAGATCAAAATTTTGAATTTTACTAGTATGAATCCATCTTCTTTTATATGAATTTAAACCTATTTTTATTTTTTTTAAAATATTTTTAGAGTGATATAAAGCGTTCTCGTCTTGCTCATTAATAATATTAGCTAAATAGCATTGAATACCTTTAAATTCTAAATAATCAAAGAATTGCTCAAACCTATATCTCTGTCCAGGACTTCTATCAATTCTGTGGTGAGCAAGAAATAAGATTTTTTTCAAAATTCTGAAATATATTAAAAGCTAAAAATAAAAATGATTTTGTTATAAACTAATAATGAAATGTAATGTTTACCAAAAACAATAAGTAATCACAAGAATATTAATAATATAACCAGTGTATTATAGCTATATTTGTATCAATTATGATTCCAAAATGGTATTTACCTAAAAAAGTTATCCTACTATTTGATATAATTTTGTGTTTTATATCTCTATTATTAGCCTATTTGATAAGGTTTGATTTTATTGATTTTTACGATCTATTTTGGATTAAGGAATACGATACGGTAATACTAGGAGTCCCAGTACTAATTTTAATACGTTATGTAAGCTTTATTGTGGGAAAAACTCATAAAGGCATACTAAGACATTTTTCTAATGACGATGCTTTAAGAATATTTTATACAATTACTGTTGGTACAATAGTAATAAGCAGTTTTTCAATTTTTAAATTTAAATTTTTTGATGGCAGGGTTATTCTCCCAAAATCTGTAATTATTATCGAATATTTAGGAACTTTATTTTTACTTACAGCATCAAGATTGTTTATTAAACAATCATTTATCAATCAAGGGAAAAAAAATATTAAGAAAATAAATGTTCTAATTTATGGCTCGGGTAAAATGGGCGTTATTACTAAATCTGCATTAGAAAGAGATCAAGAATCTTCTTATAATATTGAAGGATTTTTAGATGACGATTATAACAAAGAGGGCCTTTTAATAGAAAGGAAAATAATCATCCATCCTGACAACTTAAAGCAGAGCTTAAAAAAGTTGAAAATTCAGATGATAATTATAGCAATTAAAGACCCACTGATTGAAAACAAATCCAAATTGATTGATTTTTGTTTAAAAAATAAAATAAAGGTAAAAACCGTACCATCAGTTGAAGAATGGCTAGATGAGGAATTATCGGTAAATCAGATTAAAAATATTCATATAGATGATTTACTAGGAAGAAAAGCTATAAAACTGCCAAAAAATAATATTCTTGATGAAATAAATAATAAAAGTATATTAGTTACTGGAGCAGCTGGGTCTATAGGTAGTGAAATTGTTAAACAACTATTGGATTTAAAACCTAAAAAAGTAATCATTTTAGATCAAGCTGAAAGTGCATTGTATGATTTAAAACAAGAGCTGAATTTCAGTTCCAAATCTTCTAATTTTGAAATTGTAATTGGCGATGTAACTAGAAAAGAACGAATTAAAAAAATATTTTCTACTTACCAACCTGAAATTGTTTTTCATGCTGCAGCCTACAAGCATGTTCCACTAATGGAGTTAAACCCTACTGAATCTATAAGAACTAACGTAATTGGCACGAAAATTATTGCAGATTATGCCGCTGAATATGATGTTCAAAAATTTATTTTAGTTTCTACAGATAAAGCTGTTAATCCTACTAATGTAATGGGGGCCTCCAAAAGATCAGCTGAAATGTATTGTCAAGCACTCAATCAAAATCACAAAACTAAATTCATTATTACTAGATTCGGAAACGTTTTAGGAAGCAATGGTTCTGTGATTCCATTATTTAAAAAACAAATTCAAAATGGGGGACCTCTTACAGTAACTCATCGAAAAGTTACTCGATTTTTTATGACAATTCAAGAGGCTTGTCAATTGGTTTTAGAAGCATCGTCTATGGGAAATGGTGGTGAAATATTTGTTTTTGACATGGGCAAAAGCATGAAAATCATTGACTTAGCACACAAAATGATTCAACTTGCTGGATTAGAAGTTGGGAAAGATATTAATGTAGAAATAATAGGATTAAGGCCTGGTGAAAAAATGTATGAAGAGACTCTAAATAATAGTGAAGAAACATTAAAAACTCATCATCCTAAAATCCTAATTGGAAAAGTTGCCGAAGTTGATCTAGGTAAATTAAATAATTCCATTAATAACTTAATTGAATATACCGAAAAACAGGACAACAATAAAATCATCAAACAAATGAAAGAAATTATTCCAGAGTATATTAGCAACAACTCTGAATTTAGTAAGTTTGATTGAATATTATTTTACTAAAGTTTTACTTTCAAAAAAAGTCTTAAAATGCTTAAGGCAGAAATATATTACCATAATCTAAAGTTTTTAGTTCCTGGTGGAACTTCAAGAGGAATTCTTCATAATAAACCTACTTGGTACATTAAAATATTTCATTCCAACAATACCAACCTCTATGGAATGGGAGAATGCGGTCCCATAAATGGACTTAGTTTAGATGATTATAAAGAAATACCAAATAAATTAAAAGAAGTCGTTAAAAACATTAATGATATCTCTAAAATTGATCTTTCTCAGTTTCCAAGTATTCAATTCGCTTATGAAAATGCTTTGAAAGACTTTTACAATGGGGGTGAAAGAGTGATTTTTAAAAACACTTTTATTAAAGGAAGACCTATTAAAATTAATGGACTTATATGGATGGGAAACAAAGAGTTTATGCTGAAACAAATTACGCAAAAATTAGAAGAAGGTTTTTCCTGTCTCAAGCTTAAAATAGGGGCTATTAAATTTGAAGAGGAAATTTCTGTAATTAAATCAATTAGAAGTAAGTTCAGCTCAGATTATTTAGAGATTAGAGTAGATGCAAATGGTGCTTTTAAAACAAAAGATATATTTGAAAAACTTGAACAATTAGCTGATCTAAACATCCATTCAATAGAACAACCAATAGCAATAAATCAATGGAAAGAAATGAAAGAAATATGCCACCTCTCACCTATTCCTATTGTATTAGATGAAGAACTTATTAGTATTAGAAATAACAAAGAAGAACTTCTTGAATTATTAAAGCCGCAATATTTAGTTTTGAAGCCCACTCTAATTGGGGGATTTAAAAAAACTGATGAATGGATAAAATTAGCAACTAAAAAAAATATCAAGTGGTGGATCACCTCTGCCTTAGAATCTAATCTTGGGCTTAATGCAATTGCTCAGTTTTGTTCTGAATATAAATTAGATCTTCCACAAGGTCTCGGAACTGGAAAACTATTTAGTAATAATATTTCTTCTCCCTTGTCATTAAATGGAGAGAAATTATACTATGATATAAATAAAAATTGGGACTTATCTACTTTAAAAAATAATGCTGGAAACTAATTATATAGAGTTATTTAATATCAAAAAAGAAATTTTGGATGAAATTGATGGAGATCTTCATTCTTTTTTAGAATTTTGGAGCTCGAAACAAAAAGAGATTTATGTTCAAACATCGGGTTCTACGGGTAAACCAAAAAAAATCAAAATTTCTAAAGAACAAATGATTGCAAGTGCAAATGCTACCATTATACATTTTAATTTAAAAAAAAAATGTACTATTCTTTGCTGTTTACCCTTAAAATATATCGGTGGAAAAATGATGATAGTAAGAGCTTTAATTTTGAAAGCAAGGATACTACTAACTAAACCTAAAACAAATCCTTTCGGAATTATAAATAAAAAGGTTGATTTATTAGCAATTACTCCATTGCAATTATATAATCTAGTAAAAACACCTAATATATTTAACAAAATAAAACTCTCATTAATAGGCGGAGGAGAAATTTCAGAACAAATCATCCAAGAAATTCAATCTTTACCAAATCAATTTTATCAAACCTATGGAATGACTGAAACAATATCTCATATAGCAGTAAGAGATTTAAAAAAATATACTGAAAACCATTATTATAAATGTCTAGAAAACAATTCAGTAACTACCAATTTTAGTGATCAATTAGTAATAAATTCCAAACATCTAAAAATATTAAGCTTAACTACAAATGATATAGCAAAAGTATCTGGAAATAAGCATTTTAAATTATTAGGTAGAGCTGACAATATTATTAATTCTGGAGGATTTAAAGTGAGTTCTGAAAGCATTGAAAAATTACTCAATAAAACCTTACAAAATAAATTGTTTTTTATAGACAAAATAAAATGTGAAAAATTTGGTGAAAAAGTGATTTTAATTGCAGATAAAGAAATTAAATTAGAAGAATTAGTTATATCAATTCGAAAAATTAAGGACAAGAAAAAAAGACCAAAAGAGGTCTATTTCACTAACTATTTTTTTTACAATGAAAATCAAAAAATTGACAGATCCAAAACTAAAACTAAAGCCTTGTCTTCCAATATCATTCATAAATTAAATTAAAAACTTTGAAAATATATATTTCATTTCTTTGTATTTACATACTGGGGCTTTGGAAAACCACTAATCACGAAACTTATATTTCCATCTCTGAAATTAGAATTTTGAAAGAAGGTAAGATAGAATTAAGCCTAGAATTGATTGCTCATGACTTTGAATATGTATATCAAAAGAGTA
>MDSV01065750.1_pt1 | contig 32087 bp, 29 predicted proteins | sample 810851 | NCBI WGS metagenome assembly MDSV01 (sample SAMN05326640, study PRJNA326480) | marine metagenome | isolation source: seawater | place: Atlantic Ocean: North East | collected 2012 | reverse complement strand
TGAAGATATTATTGCACTTATCCAAACAGGCCTGCCTGATGCAGAAGTCCGTATGGAAGATCTACGTGGTGATGGCGATCATTATGCAGCCTATGTTATCAGCCCATCATTCGAGGGAAAAAGCCGTGTGCAACAACATCAAATGGTGTATAAAGCATTAGGAAGTAAGATGGGTAATGAGCTACACGCCCTAATGCTCAATACCTCTGCCCCACCTAAGAAAAAATAAAAAAGTAACTAAACTCAATAAAAAGACTAATAAATAAGAATAAGGAGTGTGTAATGAGTAGTGTGATATTCGATAGAATTAAAAAAGATCTGAACGAGAATGATGTTGTTCTTTATATGAAAGGTACGCCTGTCTTTCCACAATGTGGCTTTTCGGCTGCTGTTATACAGATCCTTTCTGTTTTAGGTGTCACTTTTAAAGGCGTTGATGTATTAGCTGATGCAGAGATCCGTCAGGGCGTTAAGGATTTTAACAACTGGCCGACGATCCCCCAGCTTTTTGTCAAAGGCGAGTTTGTTGGCGGTTGCGATATTATCCGTGAAATGTATGAAACAGGCGAACTTCAAGATCTATTAAAATCAAAAGATATTGATTTTAACGAGGCTGCATAACGCTAATATCCGCTTTTTGAAAATTCAAAATAGCTTCAGCTTTTTCACAAGCGTCCACTTTTAATGCAGGCAATTTGATAGCGTCTCGTAAATAAAGACAATCGTCTTCAAACGCTACGACTGGATCAAAACTGATAGCACAATCGTTACCATTAATATTCACACAAACAAAACCGACAGGCCCTACCCTTTGTAAAGGCGCCACAGGATTTTTTTCTAAATGTATTGCAAAAAATATTCTACGAGAGATCACATTCTCCGTGGAAAAACGAGGCTGAACGCTTTTCGCAAAAACAGCCAAAATACTACGAGCACCATCAAGATAATTTTCTGCTAATTCAGTCTGGGGCGTAAAACAGCCAATTAAATCTTGTTTTTCGCCTACCCAACAAGTAAGGCGCATCAGCGTATCTTTATCAACTGGATTAAATGGTTTTAATTCAAACATAAAAACTTTCTAGCTCATCTTTCATCTTATGTCAATAAATTAAGGGTGACGAGGCAACTTAGCACTACGATGCACATTTGCAGACATGATAAGCCCAAAACTAACCATTGCCGCAAGCATGGCTGTTCCACCATATGAAACCAATGGAAGCGGTACACCCACAACAGGAATAAGCCCCATTATCATTGCAACATTAATAAACACATATAACGAAAAATTGGCACCTAAACCCATTGCCAAAACACGTGAAAATGTAGAACGGCAGCGCATAGCGATAAAGAAACAATAACCAAGCACTACCATCACCAATATAAGAATAAGCACGGAGCCAACAAAGCCCCATTCTTCTGCCCATAATGTAAAAATAAAATCCGTTTGTTTTTCAGGCAGGAAATTTAAGCGGCTCTGTGTGCCGTTCAAAAAACCTTTACCATCAAAACCACCTGAGCCAAGGGCAATTTTTGACTGCATGATATGATACCCCGCCCCTAAGGGATCGCGCTCTGGATCAAGGAACGTAAGCACTCTTTGTTTTTGATAATCATGGAGCAAGAAAAACCATGCAATGGGAATAAAGGCTAAACCCGCCAATACAATGATACCAAATATCCAATAAGAAATACCAACAAGGAAATAGACGATACCACCACCCATTAAAATCATAAGCGCTGTACCCAAATCAGGCTGTAACATAACCAATGCCACAGGCATTAGAATTAATATCGTCGGCACAATAAGTACTTTGAGTTTATTCATATCCTCTACAGTTACCGCATGAAAATACTGCGCCAAAGCCATGATCGTTGTTATTTTCATGAGTTCAGAAGGCTGTAATTGAATAAAACCGAGGTTAATCCAACGTTGTGCCCCCATACCAATAGCACCCATTATTTCTACCGCCAGCAATAACAACAAACCACCCGCATACGCAAAATAGGAAAGCTTTTGCCACCATTTAATATCGATCAGAGCGATGATAATCATCATGATAAAACCAAAAACAAAGCGCACAATCTGCCGTGATGCCCATGGCTCAAAAGAACCGCCTGCGGCAGAATAAAGGGCCGTAAAGCCAATACAGGAAATAGCAACAATAAGCACAAGCAAGCCTATATTCAGCTGGCTCAACTTATCCCACAAGCTCATCCTATCGCTAGCGAAACTTGATTCTAATCTCATGCCTTCACCTTCTGTATATCCTTGCTAGCAGGATCACGTTTCTCGGTAAACTCTAATATGCGTTTTGCCAGAGGGGCTGCCGTGGCGGAACCACCAATACCGTGCTCAACCACAATAGAGCAGACATAACGTGGGTTCTCTATCGGACCATACCCTACAAAAAGGGCATGGTGACGTGATCGCCAAGGTAAGCTCTCCTGCTGTACATTCTCATTCCTTTGAGCTTTGGTAATACGTTGTACCTGTGCCGTGCCCGTTTTACCCCCCATTGAATAGCCTTCAGCCTGAATGCGCGAGCCACGTGCCGTGCCATTTGGCGCATTCACTACTGCATTCATTCCCTCAATAACAATATTCAAATGTGCTTGGTTTACATCCATTTTGGGCCATGTTTTAGGGGGGCGACGATGTTTTCCTACATAATATGCCAACCATGGTTTAACCGCATAGCCGCCATTCACCAACCTTGCAGTCATAACTGCTAGTTGTAAGGGGGTTGTTAAAATATAGCCTTGGCCAATCGCTGCTACGATCGTGTCCCCTAATTGCCACCGCACACCTAAATGCCCCAGCTTCCAATTTTCATCTGGTATAAGTCCCGAACGCTCTTCAGACAACTCAAAATCTAAAGTTGATCCTAGCCCAAAACGTCGTGCCATATTAGCAATGCGATTGATACCTACCTCACGTGATAATTCATAAAAATAGGTATCGCAAGACTCTGCCAAAGCATCAATAATATCAACCTTACCGTGTCCCCCACGTTTCCAACAGTGGAAGCGTCCTGTACCCAGTTCATAATAACCTGGACAAAACACAGTTTTACTGCGTGATGTAATACCCGCCTCAAGCGCAGCCATTGCTGTAATCATTTTAAAGGTAGACCCAGGTGCATATTGTCCCGACAACGCTTTATTCGTTAATGGGTATGTCTCATTAGAAAGCAGCTCTTGCCATTTTTGGGGACTAAGGCCATTCACAAACAAATTAGGATCAAAACTTGGATGAGAGCATGCCGCATAAATCGCCCCTGTCTGTGAATCCATAACAATGGCTGAAGCACTTTTATGCTCACTTAATTGTTGCATCACATAATTTTGAATCTCTTTATCAATGCTTAAAACAACAGAGTCCCCTGTGACAGGCTTACGTTTCTCCAGCTCTCTGATCTCACGTCCTGCAACATTGACTTCCATTTTACGTGTCCCCGCCTTCCCACGCATAAATGTGTCATAAGTTTTTTCAATACCCGTCTTACCTATTTTAAGACTAGGAAGGCGCAGTAATTCTGGATCATTCTTGGCATCCGTTTTATTCACCGCACTGACATAGCCAATAATATGCGCTGTTGATTCAGCCAATGGGTAGCGACGCTGCTCACCCATTTCTATTGAAACGCCTGGTAAATAAACGCTATTTAATTCAATCTTAGAAACATCTTCCCATTCTAAACTATCCCTTAATTCAATAGCGGCAAAACGTGGGAGAGACTCCACACGCTCTTTGAAATCTGCTTTTTGTGCATCTGTTATTTTTACGAGCTCGGATATTTTCTCTAAGAAAACATCCATATCTTTGACTTTCTCAGGTGTAATGAGCAATTTAAAATTTTGTGTATTATCGGCCAGGCGCTCTCCCGCACGATCATAAATAATGCCACGAGAAGGAGAGATAAGGCGTAAATCGATACTATTTCGATCTGCTAAGGTTTGATACTGCTCACCTTCGACAAGTTGCAAATAGCCAAGACGCAAACCCAAGCCTGCCATAATGGCAGCTTGTCCAGCACCCACAAGAAATGCACGGCGTGTAAAAACTCTGTATTTATCGACAATTTTTTCCAAAAGGGAAAATCCTTCTATGCTTTATTATCTCTTATACATTAAGACGATGAAATCAACCGATTTTGATAGAATAAAAGCATATTTACAAAGGGAAAAACAAGCCCAGCGATAAAAACTTCTTGTACTGCTTGTATAAAATTAAGTGATGTGCCCATAAACAAGTAAGCCACCAAAAACTTCATAAGGGCAATAAGTATCAGTAGAATAAAAAATAACCCCCAATGGACTATAAAAATCTGGTTCGCTAAACGTAACCTTTGCCAGCGTATAAATCCGACAATACTCAAGAATATTAGTGTATAAAATCCTATAGAATTGACGTAAAGACTATCCGCCAAAATGCCGTAGAAAAGGACTAACGGAAAAGGCAATATCGTTGGACGATACATAGACCAAAAATACATACCGATTAAGAAAAGGCCAACATTGATTGGAAAGCCAAAAGGCAAAAGCCCCATAAAAAACAATGCGGCTAAAAAAATATGAATAAGGCTATATTGTAAAAAAGCCACTAGCCCATCAAGAAAGCTACTATGGTCTCCTGCGTGGCGAATAGACATAGATTACTGGATCGCTTTATAGTTCAGAATATTCACAAGATGTGCTTGTTCAGGAACACGATCAAGAACAACTTGAACATGTGCAGCCTCACCACTTCCTTGGATATGCCCCACAGCAATGTCTGGCGGCAAAATACCATCTCGCCCAGATGTTACAACTTTTGCGCCTTCTTGGATAACAATATCTGATGGAATATGGACGAGTTCTGGTTTAGCCGTATTATTTCCAGCCATAATACCATGAACCGTCTGATCGCCATTTTCAATCAAGACAGGGATACGAGAATTAATATCTGTGACCAATAGAATACGTGCTGTCCTTTTATCTGTATCTATAATGTGCCCAATCAATGCCGCATCCGATGTCACAGCTTGCCCTTGGGCGACACCACTTTCAGAACTTACAGGCACAATAAAGCTTTTAAAAAAGCTATTGGTTGTATCAGCAATAATACGCGCGGTTATAACATCGTAAGATACATTTTCTGTGTGATTTATAAGTGTTTTATATCGATGGTTCTCAGTCTCTAATTTTTGCGCCAAGTGAAACCACTCTTGCAATTTAGCATTCTCAGCTTTTAATGTTTCATTCTCCGCCCGCAATGAAGACAAATCTGTTACAGCATCAAAGCCGTCACGTACAGCATATACTGGCTGGCTCACAGCCTCTATCATGGGATTGACCACTGAAAGCGTTGAGCTTTTTAAGAAATTTGAAAAATCCTTTGAAATAAAAGAAGCGCCGATCAAGGCAGCGATAAAAACAATAAAAACAAGCGAACCAATCTGACCCTGCAAAGGGGTTACACCAATTGTCTTGGCAAAACTGCGTCTGGATTTTTTAGAAATGACCCGCATCGTATAAGTTTAGAACAGTATTATTTTAAAAACAATGAATGATAGATAAAATTTATTATAATTTTCACAGTATTTCAGTGAAAATATATCGAATTTTACTGGTAAGCCTGCGCCATCGCCAAAATATGCTTTTCTTCCAGCGCTTGTCCAGTACCTAAAGCCACACATTTCAGCGGATCATCGGCCACTGTAACTGGTAAGCCCGTCGCATGACGTAATACGTAATCAAGATTCGAGAGCAATGCGCCACCACCTGTTAAAACGATCCCTTTTTCAACAATATCAGCCGCCAATTCTGGCGCCGTTTGTTCCAAAGCAACACGCACACCTTCAACAATATGCCCTACTGGCTCTGCCAAACTTTCAGCAATTTGACGCTCTGTAATTGTAATTTCTTTTGGCACACCATTTAAAAGGTCACGGCCTTTTATTGTCATTGTTTTACCTTCACCATCGGCTGGTGGACAAGCAGACCCAACTTCTTTTTTAACACGCTCAGCTGTGCTTTCACCAATAAGCAAGTTATGCACACGGCGAATATAACCGATGATAGCCTCATCCATCTTATCACCACCAACACGGACAGAACGTGCATACACAATCCCGCCCAATGAGATAACCGCAACCTCGGCAGTACCACCACCAATATCAACAATCATTGACCCTGTCGGCTCAGTCACAGGCAAGCCTGCACCAATCGCTGCCGCCATAGGCTCTTCAATAAGGTAAACACGGCGTGCACCAGCGCTCTCTGCTGATTCTTGAATAGCACGACGTTCAACAGCCGTTGAGCCAGACGGCACACAAATAACCATTTCAGGAGAGACGAAACTACGGCGATTATGCACTTTACGAATAAAATGCTTAATCATTGCTTCTGTTACCTCAAAATCCGCGATGACACCGTCTTTAAGCGGACGAATCGCTGTGATGTTGCCTGGTGTACGACCCAACATACGTTTAGCGTCATTACCAACCGCCAAAACCTGCTTTTTACCATTCACGTAAGAGATTGCAACAACTGATGGTTCATTCAAAACAATACCTTGGTCTCGTACATATACCAGCGTATTAGCCGTTCCTAGGTCAATTGCCATATCGGCAGAAACAAATCCAAAAAGTTTTGAAAACATAAAATAATCCTCTGTAGATGTTTGATATAGCAGACAAAATAAAAACACGCTAGATTTAATCCAGCGTGTCCACAATTTATATAGCTTTATTACGAATAAAGGCTTTTTATTATCCTTGACGCGCTTTGTTACGCTTGTTTTCAGGATCAATCACATATACGCGGCCTTTGCGACGAATAACACGACACGTTCTTGATCTTTTCTTCAATGACTTTAGCGAATTTACAACTTTCATAATTATCTCTTAATTCTTTGCGGGTACACCCTTTAAATTTGATTGATTTATGCTTATAAATGTTTAGACCTGAGGTTGTCAAACAAAAGTTTTTAAAAAAGAGTGGATTTTATGGGTTTAAAAATAGCGGTTCTAAAAGAAACAGCCAAAAATGAAAATCGTGTTGCAGCAACACCTGATACAATTAAAAAATATATTGCTATGGGCTTTTCTGTCGCCGTTGAAAAAGATGCGGGCCTGAACGCTTCCTTTTTAGATGCCATGTATAAAGATATTGGCGCAACGATAGTCGCCAATGCGACAGCAGCTGTTAAAGACGCTGATATTATTTTATCTGTTCAATCGCCAGAGCCTGCGACATTAAGCAATGCAAAAAAAGGCGCCATTCTCATTGGTATTTTAAATCCATACAAAAACAATGACGGCTTTAAAGCCTATAACAGTAATAATGTGACTGCCATTGCTACTGAATTTATGCCACGCATTTCACGCGCGCAAAGCATGGATGTCTTATCATCTCAATCCAATTTGGCTGGCTACCGTGCTGTTATTGACGCAGCAAGCACCTTCTCATCTGCTTTCCCAATGATGATGACAGCGGCAGGCACTGTGCCGCCTGCTAAAGTATTCGTCATGGGTGCTGGGGTTGCTGGTCTTCAAGCCATCGCCACCGCAAAACGGTTAGGTGCGGTTGTGTCGGCAACAGATGTCCGTTTAGCCGCCAAAGAACAAGTACAATCATTAGGTGCTAATTTCATTATGGTCGAGGATGAGGAAGCGCAACAGGCGGAAACATCAGGCGGTTACGCCAAAGAAATGTCTGACGCTTATAAGAAAAAGCAGGCTGCTTTAGTTGCGGAAACCATAAAAAAGCAAGACATTGTAATTACCACAGCCCTTATCCCAGGTCGCCCTGCCCCTGTTTTAGTAACAGAAGAGATGGTAAAATCCATGAAACCAGGGTCTGTTATTGTTGACTTAGCCGTTGAACAAGGCGGTAACTGTCCGATTTCTGAACCAGATAAAATCGTTGAAAAGCATGGTGTTAAACTTATCGGCTACACCAATATGGCAGCCCGTGTTGCGGTGAATGCTTCTGCGCTTTATGCGAAAAACTTACTGACGCTCATCACATATATATATGACGCTGAAGCAAAAGCGTTAAATATTGATCTTAAAGATGAAATCACTGGCGCAATTGTTCTGACACAATCAGGCAAAACAGTGCATGAACGCTTCAAGGCGCCAGCGACAGCGACAGCTACAGCAGCACCAAAGGCATCCGCTAAAAAAGCATCCGCAAAAAAGAAACCTGCGGCAAAAAAGACAACAACCAAAACAAAGGCTAAATCATGACAACAGCAGCTCAAAGCGTAACAGACCAAGCAGCGTCTTTATCCGACCGTGCCTACGGCCTTGCGGATGAAATAGCGCATCTAACAGAAAAAGTAGCACGTCTCACGGCTGAAAATGAAGCATTGCTATCAGGTGGCGGCCACAGCGGTTTCTTAATTATTGGCTTTACTATTTTTATCCTAGCCTGCTTTGTTGGCTATTATGTTGTATGGCGTGTAACACCTGCCCTACACTCACCGTTAATGGGGGTTACCAATGCGATTTCATCGGTGATTATTGTTGGTGCGGTTGTTGCCGCAGGTGCTGCCACCACAGGCTTTTCAGGCATTATGGGGTTCTTAGCAGTGATGCTCGCCTCCATCAATATTTTTGGTGGCTTTATCATCACAAACCGCATGCTCAGCATGTTTAAGAAAAAGAAATAAAAGAGAGATATTAGAGGGTCATTATTATGGACGGATTAACAGGACTAGCATATTTAGTAGCGGCAATTTGCTTTATTATGGCGCTCAGAGGATTATCGCACCCAGAAACAGCACGTTCTGGCTTGATGTTCGGCATGGGCGGTATGGCTCTGGCTATTGTAACCACCCTCTTCTCACCTGTGATAGGTTCGTATTTACCGATCATCGCAGGCATTGCCATTGGCGGCGGCATTGGTGCCCTTATTGCTAAACGTATTGAAATGACAGCCTTACCACAGCTTATGGCAGCCTTTCACTCCCTCGTTGGTTTAGCCGCTGTTTTTGTGGCCGGCTCTGCCTTTTATGACCCAGAAGCGTTTGCTCTTGGCCTCCCAGGTCAAATAAAAACTGCCAGCTTGATTGAGATGGGACTGGGCGCAGCAATTGGTGCTATTACCTTTACAGGCTCGATCATTGCATGGGGAAAACTGCAAGGAACTATCTCTGGCAAGCCAATTAAGTTCCCGTCACAAAACCAAATTAACCTGTTACTCGGCATTCTCGTTTTCGCGCTTATATTCTTATTTACCGTGACACAAAGTCCACTTGTATTCTGGGGCATTGTTGGCGTAGCACTTCTTTTAGGTATTCTACTCATCATCCCTATTGGTGGTGCCGATATGCCAGTAATCGTATCAATGCTGAACTCTTATTCAGGTTGGGCAGCGGCAGGTATTGGTTTCACGCTGCATAATCCTTTGCTTATTATCACAGGTGCCCTTGTCGGTGCTTCTGGGGCTATCCTTTCATATATTATGTGTAAAGGGATGAACCGCTCTTTCCTCAGTGTCATTTTAGGTGGTTTCGGTGCCGAAAGCGCCTCTGGTGCCGCAGAAGATATGGGTGACCGTATAGCCAAAATTGGTGCTGCAGAAGACGCTGCTTATATCATGAAAAATGCGTCTAAAGTAATCATCGTACCAGGTTATGGTATGGCCGTTGCCCAAGCGCAACATGCTTTGCGTGAAATGGCTGATATTCTAAAGCATAATGGTGTTGATGTGAAATACGCCATCCACCCAGTCGCAGGTCGTATGCCTGGTCATATGAACGTATTGCTCGCTGAAGCCAATGTGCCTTATGACGAAGTATTCGAACAAGAAGATATTAACCGTGACTTTGCCCAAGCTGATGTGGCGTATGTTATCGGTGCGAATGATATTACCAACCCAGCTGCCAAAAAAGATGCAAGCTCGCCGATTTACGGCATGCCGATCTTAGATGTCGAAAATGCTAAAACCGTTCTTTTCGTCAAACGCTCTATGGGGTCGGGTTATGCGGGGATCGACAACCCACTCTTTTACCAAGACAACACCATGATGTTGCTTGGTGACGCCAAAAAGATGACCGAAGAAATCATTAAGGCAATGGAGTAATTCTTTAGATGGAGCTGACTGGCTTACCTACCCTGCTGTTTGCCATTCTGATTTTAATGCTAAAACCGGGTGCGGTGATGCTGACCTCAATGAGCCTGGCCATGGAAGGCCGTTGGCGCTCTATCGTAGCCTTCTGGGGTGGATTTTTAACGCTGCATACCTGTAGCTATTACTTTTTTCTCACGACGCTCTCCGCTCTACCTCAAGGCTACGGCATTATCTTTATTTTTATGAAAGCCATTGCCAGTATTTTATTCATTGTCTTGGGCGTTAAAGGTTTAGAGAGCCACTATGCTAAGGATGTTCAATCCTCAGAAGCATTGGAGAAAAAGATTAATAAAAAGAATTATCTCCATACATTTATGATGGGTGGCTTTTTACAAATCTCTAACCCTTACGACTATGTGTTCATTCTGACAGTGATCCCTTCCGTACTGGGTAAAACAAGTTTCACCTTCATGGAAATAACTGTTCTGAACTTCCTCGTTATCAGTATGGGGGTCTTTATTAATGCGCTTTATATTATCCCTATCCTTAAATATAGAGAGAAATTTCTAAGCCCTGAAATCCTTAAAAACATTAAAAAATACACCTCGATCATGTTAATTTTGATTGGCCTATACATCTTCTCAACAATGATCTTTAGAGGTGCTATGGTTGAGGCCGATATGCTTTCTTCTTTATTCACGCATCTCAGTTAAAGGCATAATCATGAATATTGATCTTTCATCTTCTTTCACACTTACCTTTGCACTAGCCGTTATTATTTTGATGCTAAAACCTGGGCCATTTATGATGACCTGCATGACACTAGCCTTAGAGGGGCGTTGGCGCTCTATCGTAGCCTTCTGGTCTGGCTATGGCATTATGCGGACAGGCACCTACTTCTTTCTCTTGCTAACACTCAGTCTTTTACCGACAGGGTTTGGGATATTGTTTTTGTTTCTCAAAGCTTTTGCCAGCTTAATGCTCATCACAATGGGTATCAAAGGTCTACAAACAGCGATGGATTTAGAAGCGGATAAGGTGTCTTCCAAAGCCTTACAAAAGAAACTACAGCCTAAAAACTTTCTACATAATTTTACACTTGGCGCATTAATCCAAGTATCCAATCCGTATGATTATGTTTTCGTGCTTGTCGTTATCCCAAGCATTTTTGCGCGTACAGCCTTCACCGTCGCAGACATCACCTCCATTAACATCATTGTGTGGATTGTCGACATCATTGTGAATTGCGCCTATATTTTGCCGATCCTATATTTCCAAAAGAAAATATACTCTCCACAACTATTGAAAAGAGTGAAATACGTAACATCAATCATGTTGATCTTGATCGGCTTGTATATTTTCTCGACAATGTTTTTCCGTGATGCACTGATAGAAGCGCAGCTTTTATCTAGCACCTAGACACTAATCACGTTACCATATTAACCATGGCCTATGATCCGACAGTACTATTAGCACAAACACAGTTCACACAACCTGATGGCTTTAGCTTTGACCTACACAAAGCGCAAAGTGGACGCAATATTCGACATGGTTTTCTTAAAACACCACAAGCCATGGCCACTATTGTCATCTTCCCCGGCATGTCAGAATTCATTGAAAAGTACTTTGAACTAAGTCGTGAATTACAATCTTGGGGTTATAACGTTTTTATATTTGATTGGCCAAACCAAGGCCTATCTACACGCTACTTATCCGAAACAATGCGCCGCCACAGTCTAGGCTTTGATACAGAGCTTGTCGATATATATGAAATGCTACAACACGTATTACCCAAGAACCAACCATTATACATGCTTGGTCACTCCATGGGTGGCCATATGGCACTACGTTATTTTGAAAGTTATATTGACCCTCGCTTCCAGAAACTAGCTGTTTCTGCCCCTATGCTCGATATCAATATTCAACCCGCCATTCTAAAAGCCATTGCACCAACACTAGCACGTTTCTTTGTATTGATAGGTATGGGCAGCTCTTATGTCTTGGGCGGCAGAGACTGGGACTTTAACTTTCACAGCAAAAATGCAGAAATGTTAAGCCATGACGAACCACGCAATATGCTGCACCGTGCTTGGTATTTAAGAAACATAAAATTGCAACTTGGAAGTGCGACTTTTGCGTGGCTGAACGAAGCATTTTTATCTTGTGAACACCTTGCTGATCCAGCCCATTTAAAAAATATAGACGTGCCTGTCTTAATGATAACGGCTGGTAATGATACTATTGTAGACAATAAAACCGTACCGCATTTCATTGAACATATTTCCACCATTGAGCATTTAAACATTGCAGACTCTTACCATGAAATATTTATGGAATCTGATACTTACCGTGATATTGCTCTGAATAGACTAAAAGAATTTTTTACTTCGTCTTAACAGTAAAACTGTTATCATAGGGGTATGACTGAAAAACATAATCGCATTAGTGACTATATCTTTACAGCGCTTAAAATGGCACTAGAACAGAAAGATCTGCAAACAGCAGAGCTTTTGACACGTGCGCTTGAGAATACAATTTCTAAAGGCTTGGAAAACACAGCTATTGAAGAACGCCGTAATTTCTCGGATCAATTCGAAATTGCGATGACTGAGCTTCAAGCCCTACGCAAAGCGCAGAAAATTCATTAAGAGATCAACGCTTTCCACTCTTCTTCTAATAAAATAGTTACACCAAGCTCTTTAGCTTTTTTAAGCTTAGAGCCTGCATCTTGACCTGCCACCACATAGTCCGTTTTGGCAGATACCGAACCTGCAACCTTAGCACCTAAACGTTCAGCTTGCGCTTTAGCCTCACTACGAGAAAGTGTTTCCAATGTCCCTGTGAACACCACAATTTTACCCGCCACAGCCGTATCATCACGAATATCGTTTATAAAGTCTTCAATCGTAAGTTGTGTTTGAAGTTGTTGCACAACCTCACGATTATGCGCCTCATGGAAAAAAGCAATTAACTCTTCGGCAACCGCAGGACCAATATCTTCAATATTGAGTAATTCTGCATAAGCTGGTGAGTCGTGATCTTGTGCTTTTTGAAGCGCAGTAATCATATTAATCAAACTTGTATAGGTAATCGCTAATCTTTTAGCTGTGGCTTGCCCTACTTGCCTAATACCAAGTGCATAGATAAAGCGGTCTAAACCAATTTGGCGCTTCTTCTCAATCGCTTCAAATAGATTTACAACCGATAGCTCTCCCCAACCTTCCTTTTCTTTTAACTCTTCTGCATAGTTATCTTTGAGTGTAAAAATATCCGCGGGGTTTTTGATCCAACCATCCTCATAGAATTGTCGCACAACCTTATCGCCCATACCCTCAATATCAAAAGCACTCTTCGATACAAAATGTTTCAACCGCTCTACCGCTTGGGCAGGACAGATAAGCCCCCCAACACAGCGTGTAACCGCCTCTCCTTCTTCACGGATAGCCTCTGATCCACATTCAGGACAAACATCTGGAAACACATAAGGCTTAGAGTTGCTAGGGCGTTTTTTAAGGTCAACCTCAACGACTTGTGGGATAACATCCCCTGCCCGTTGAATTGTTACCGTGTCCCTTTGACGAATATCTTTACGCTCAATTTCATCTTGGTTATGGAGTGTTGCACGAGAAACCATCACCCCACCAACATTAACTGGTGTCAAATGTGCCACAGGGGTCAAGGCACCTGTGCGACCAACCTGTATCTCTATAGCCTCAACGACAGTCACCGCCTTTTCAGCCGCAAATTTATGGGCTGTTGCCCAGCGTGGCGCACGGGCAACCTGCCCCAAACGCACCTGCAGTGCCAAATCGTTCACCTTGTAAACAATCCCATCAATATCATAAGACAATGTGGCACGCTTTTGTCCTATATCTTCGTAATAAGCGATTAACGCATCGACATCGGTTGTTAAAGCCGACGGTTTAGGCACTTTAAATCCATATTGTTCTAAAGCCTGCCTAATGCCTTCTTGCGTCTGCGCAATCGGTGCTGACATTTCACCCAATGCATAACCAAAAAAATGTAACGGACGAGACGCTGTAATAGACGCATCTAACTGTCGCAATGAACCTGCCGCTGCATTACGTGGATTGGCGAAAACCTTATCGCCCGCCTCTTCCTGCTTTTTATTTAATGCCTCAAAATCGGCTTTGGTCATATACACTTCACCACGTACTTCAATAATATCAGGCACACCCTTTGGTAAAGTATGAGGGATGTCTGCAATCGTTTTTATATTCGCTGTAATATTCTCACCCACCGTGCCATCACCACGTGTTGCCGCTTGTACCAAAACGCCCTTCTCATAACGTAGTGAACAAGACAGGCCATCAATTTTTTGCTCGGCAATCATCTCAATCGGCTTGTCTGTATTTAAAAAACGCTGAACACGCTCGACAAAATCAGTAACATCCTCACGAGAAAAGGCATTGCCTAATGACAGCATGGGTTGAGCATGTGTAACTTTAGAAAACCCTTTAGATGGCGTTGCGCCGATTTTTTGTGTCGGGCTGTCTGCGCTCACCAGCTCTGGGAACTCTTGTTCTAATGCCTCAAGATCACGACGTAATGTATCATAAGCGGCATCAGAAATTGTCGGTGCGTCTTCATCATGGTAGCGCTTATCATGCGCAGCGATCTCAGCCACTAACTTCTTATGCTTTGCCTTCGCATCTTCAAAATCGAGGTTAAAGAGAGATTGCATCACGCAACCTTCGCAACTTCGAGTAATTTATCAGCAGCAGCACGGGCTTCTTCTGTTATTTCCGCCCCTGCCAGCATACGGGCGATTTCTTCTTTACGCTCTGTATCCAGCGTACGGACACTCGTAGCGATAGAACCGTCGGCTTGGGCAGCTTTGGCAATAAACCAATGATGTGCTGCACGAGCAGCGACTTGCGGTGAATGCGTCACCACTAATATTTGCTTATCTTTAGCAAGACGTGCCAAACGCTCACCAATAGCATCGGCTGTTGATCCGCCAACACCCGCATCAATCTCATCAAAAATCAGTGTCGAAGCAGCCCCTGTGCCTGCCATCACCACCTTAAACGCCAACATAAAGCGGGATAATTCACCACCTGATGCGATCTTATTGAGAGGCCCTGGGTCTTGGCCTGGGTTAGTTGAGATCGTAAAACTGATTTTATCCATGCCAGAAGCTGACCAATTTTCTTCACCCAACTGCTCCGCTGTCACAAATATCTTGGCTTTTTCAAGCTTTAACGGTGCTAATTCTGCATTCACTGCTTTTTCGAACTTTACCGCTGCCGCTTGACGTGCCGTTGACACCTTTTCAGCTTGGGCAATATAGCTCTTACGTGTTTGTTGCTCTTTCATAATAAGCGCATCACGATCATTATCCTGCTTTTCTAAAGCCGTCAAATCGGCTCGTAATGCCTCTAGTTTCGCAGGCAATTCATTGGGGAAACAATTATGCTTACGGGCTTGCGCCTTTAACGCATGAAGACGGTCATCGACTTCTTCCAAGCTTTCACCATCTGCATTGACATCATAGGCATAAGATTCCATTTCTGAGGCCACTTCACGCAATAAGTTAAGCGCTTGATCCAATGTGCCAATAAAGTTTGAAAATTTCTCCCCGCCCTTATCGGCCACTTTCTCTAGCGCTTTACAGGCTTGATGAATACGATCCTCTGCCCCAGCATTCGCTGTCATTGCTTGATTGGCTGATTGCATAGCTTGCAGAATTGCTTCTCGATTGAGCAAAAATGTTTTTTTCGCTGAGAGTGCTTCGTCCTCGCCCTCTTGTGGGTTCAAATTTTCTAAATCTTCAATAGAGTCCTTGAGGTAATTCTTTTCTTCACCAACTTGAGCAATTTTAGCTTCAATGGCGGCTAATTCTTTTTGTGCTGTTTTCCATGTTTGCCAAGCTTTGGAAAGGATGTCGGTATCAGCTTGTAATAAGGCATAACCATCCAAAATATCACGATGTGTTTTGGGGTCTAACAAGCCATGTGTTTCAAACTGACCGTGAATTTCGATCAATGTTTCTCCTACTTCTTTAAGTAAGCTAATCGGGGCTGGCTGGCCATTAATAAAGGCTTTTGATTTACCATCAGCACCAACGGCACGTTTCAAGATGAGCGTGTCCTCAGGTTCTATCTCATTGGCTTTCAAAATTGCGATAGATTGATGATCTTTTGGCAGGTCAAAGCTAGCGGTGACTGTGGCTTTTTCCATACCTTTACGAACAAGGCGTGCTTCAGAACGGCTACCCGTCACAAGCCCTAAACTATCAAGTAAAATAGATTTTCCTGCTCCTGTCTCACCTGTTAAGACGGTAAGCGCCTCCTTACACTCAAGCTTGAGTGATTGGATAAGCACGACATTATCTATGGCGAGGTGCGATAACATAGAGAAAGTATAGGATTTAGAGCAGCTAACAGCCACTCTTTTCTCGTCTACAGCCTATAAAAACATGGGGTATTTTTAATTCGGGCGGAAGATACTTTCGATCGTTTTATCCACGAAACTACGACTTTCAAGCATTTTTTGCCTTTGTACTGGATCTAATAATTCATACGTATCGGCATACCATTCACTACCTGGATAATTATGCCCTAAAACAAGGGCTACACGGAAAGCCTCTTGCTCAATACCAAGTGCTAAATAAGCTTCAACCAAACGGTGCAATGCTTCTGGAGTGTGTGTTGTTGTTTGGTAGTTCTCAACCACATTTAAAAAACGATGAATAGCGGCTTGATAATGACCTCGGGTTAAATAATAACGCCCAATCTCCATTTCTTTTCCTGCCAAGTGGTCCAAAGTTAGATCACGTTTATACTCACCATCTCTTGCATATTCACTATCAGGAAAACGGCGAATAAGGAGATTTAAGCTATCCAGAGCCTGCTTTGTAATTTCTTGGTCACGGCGGACATCCGTAATCTGGTCGTAATAACACAGCGCACGCAGATAATAGGCATAATCTAAATTATCGCTACCTGGGTAAAGTTGTATATAACGATCAAGAGCAATCACCGCCTCATCATAGCGTAAATCTTTATAGTAAGAGACCGCTGCATAAAGTTGCGAATCTTCAGCAACATTTGAATAAGGATATAAACGCTCAACTTCATTGAATAGATTAGCGGCCTCAACAAAACGTCTATTTGTTAAAGCATCTTGAGCATTACCATATATTTCATCAGCCGATTGATCTTCAATCGCTGGCTTTTCTGCCACTTCTTCTTTTGGCTTAGACGCACAGGCGGCAAAAGTGAGAGCAACGAGTAATATTGAAAAAAAGCGGATCAGGTTCATAGCTATAAGTACTAGCTTAGAATAAACAAAAAACCAAGCATTTATGCGTGAGCCGCTTGCTGTTTTTTGTCGGCTTGCTGCTTATCAAGCATCGTCGCCAAGTCACCATTTACAATTTCATAATTGTTTGGATCTGACATTACTTCCTTAATAAGTGCTGTATGCATTGCATGGCCTGCCTTATAGCCGTGGAATGCGCCTAAGATTGGTGCACCCGCTAAATAAACATCACCAATCGCATCAAGTGTTTTATGGCGCGCAAATTCAGTCTCAAAGCGCAAGCCCTCAGGATTAAGAATTTTATCTTGATCGACTACAATCGCATTATCCAAAGAACCACCTTGAATAAGGCCTTTTGTTTTTAAAAACTCAACCATTTCTAATGGACAAAATGTACGGGCATTTGCCACTTCATGGGCATAATTACCATTAAGAAGGCTTACATCAAAACGCTGGTAACCGATCGCTTTTTGCGGGAAATCAATTTCATACGTAAAGCTTGGAACATTTGATGGCGTGTAAACGGCATATTTATCATCTACCTCAAAACGTACTTCTTTTAATATACGTATATATGTCGATGGTGCGTGTTGCGTAACAACGCCCACCTTTTCTATTTCTTGTAAAAACTCACGCGCAGAGCCGTCCATAATCGGAATCTCTTCTGCATCAACATAAATATGGGCATTATCAATATTGGCACCACGCAGTGCCGATAAAATATGTTCGACCGTACTCACTGTCACGACATCACCTTCAGATGTTGTCCATGATAAAAGTGTACAAAGTTCTGATGGCACAACATAAGACCATAAAGCCTGAATCGTATTATCTGCCGAATCGATATCAGTGCGTGTAATTTTCATACCGCTACCAGCTGGTGCTGGTGCCACACGCATCGTCACAGCCTTACCTGAATGGAGGCCGATCCCTTTGAATTCTATTTCTTTTTTAAGCGTCAATTGCATGTTCAAATCATATAAGATTTGCTGCAAATACGGCAATTCACGCTTTATGACACTTTGTTACAGCGCAACACAAAAAAAGAGGTGATCTGGTTTTACCCAGACCACCTTCTCGAGGAGGAAGAAGTCTTTATTTAGTTAGCCTGACGTCTCAAAAATGCAGGAATATCAAGATCATCTGTCGATGCTTTACCTGCTGGTTGCGCCGCTGGGCTAGCTTGTTGTTCTATATTCAAATGACCTTGCTCAACAGGCTTTTCAGCACGCAGAGCGGTAAAAGGAGGCAAACCAGAGCCACCGCCTGTTGTAGTCGTTGTTGTCTCAGTATCACCATCCGTATCATCTAATGATGTTTCTTCCGTTTTCTTGCCAGTTGTGAAACGCTCAAATAAAGATTGAGGCCGTTTTTTAGCCACTGGCATTTTCGGTGGGTTCAACACAAGGCCTTCCGGTCTTTGTGATTCACCTAGACGCGATGCTGGCGCTGCAATCGGGGCAGAATAGCTTTGTGTTTGCGCTTGAACGGAAGCTGTTACACCACTATTACCACCAACCGCTACTTTAAATTCTTCTTCAACAACAGTTTCTTGAACTTGTGGCTGAATTTGGTTTTGCGCTGGATAGCTCATCCCTTGAATTTCGGCTGTGGTCGATTTAGCTGCTTCCACAGGCATAGGTGGGATATAGCTGCCTCCCTCGCGCACACCAACGGTTTGACCATATTGATTTGTCGCTGTTGTTTCCGTTTTAACAGGTGTCGCAGTCGTTGCATTGGCCGCTGCTTGTGTCTGTGTTGCAAAACCGCCTGTTTGTGAACTCGTTGTTGTTTCAGCTGTTTTTGGCGCTGCACGACCCATTGTACTGTTTTTTCCAACACCGCTATAGGCAAAGCCTGCCGGACCTTTTGTACGACGTGCTGTTTCAGATTCAATACCTGTTGCCACAATAGATACACGGATAGAACCCTCAAGTGATTCATCAAATGTTGAACCAAAAATAATTTTTGCATCAGCATCGACTTCATCACGGATACGATTACACGCCTCATCTGCTTCAAACAGAGTCATGTCATAACCACCTGTGATGTTAATGATAACACCTTGAGCACCTTGTAGAGACACATCATCAAGCAATGGATTATTAATCGCTTTCTCAGCTGCTTCAATCGCACGACGTTCGCCTTCGGCTTCGCCTGTACCCATCATCGCTTTACCCATTTCTAACATCACTGTCCGAACATCAGCAAAATCAAGATTAATAAGACCTGGCATAACCATCAAATCAGTTACGCCCCGAACACCTGATTGCAACACTGTATCAGCCATTTTAAAGGCTTCAGCAAATGTCGTCTTTTCATTCGCTACACGGAAAAGATTTTGGTTAGGAATAACAATTAATGTATCAACATATTGTTGCATTTCTTCAATACCTGCTTCGGCAGAACGCATACGATGCGCCCCTTCAAAGTGGAATGGCTTGGTCACAACACCAACTGTTAAAATACCTTTTTCACGGGCTGCACGTGCGATAACAGGAGCTGCACCAGTTCCAGTACCACCACCCATACCACAGGTCACAAAAACCATATTGGCATCTTCTAGTTGCGCTGCCACTTCATCAATTGATTCTTCAGCTGCTGCCCGACCGATTTCAGGATTAGCGCCTGCGCCCAATCCACCTGTAATTGTGTTTCCAAGCTGTATTCTTGTATCCGTTAATGAACCGCTAAGGGCTTGCGCATCTGTATTACATGAAATAAATTCCACACCTTCAAGCTTGGTTGCAATCATATTATTGACGGCATTACCACCAGCACCACCGACACCTATAACTTTAATTTTTGGGCTCAATTTCTGCTCCTGATTTTGTTGCGGTTGTATTCTAACGTTAATCATCTTTTTTTATTCTCCTCAAACCCTGTTCACGGCCTTGTAGTCTTTGTCCACTCTATTGGCCACAATCATGCTTGCCTAGTCGAGGCATACAATATTTTTTATTTTGTACACAATTTAAGTGTAGAAGCCCCTCAGCTAAAAATGCAAGTTATTCGAGTAACTTAGTTGAAAACAAAGAGAAAATCGTCTTATCCACACCACGCTTATCCAGTGTTTATACGCCTCTTATCCCCTGACTTATCCACAATTTACATTGTCTGAAATAATGCATTTTCAACTGAAATAAACATAAAAACGCTTAAAAATAGCGAATCACTGATACAGGTTACCAATTCTGCTTAAACCAAAAACCAATACGCTCAACCAGATTGGACGGCTCTGTTTGCATCAACACTTGGTGCGGTTGTTCATGGAAACGATCGCGCATATAAATAAGTGATCCCGTAATAGCTGCGAACTCTGGCCCTTTTGTAATATCAGGAATACCTTTAATTTGATGTGGCCGACCAAGACGCGCCTGCTTATTCAGATAGCGTTGTGCTAATTCACGTAAGCCTGGCAATTGACTCGTACCACCGGTCAAAATAATGTTACGGCCTAAATAATTAAGCAAGCCGCTTTCATCAAGCTTCGCCCGCACCATCTCAAAAATCTCTTCTAAGCGTGGCTGGATAATACCTATCAACATAGAACGAGGCACATGATTAATTGTCCCTGGCTCTTCCCCTAAAACTGGCACATCAATCATTTCCGTATCATCAATACTTGATGCCATGGCACTACCATATAATGTTTTAATGCGTTCAGCATCGTTGATTGGTGTATTAAGGCCTCTGGCAACATCATTAGTAATATGCGACCCACCCAAAGGAATAGCGCCTGCATAAACAAGCTTGCCCCCGTAAAAGACAGAGATGGACGTCGTACCGCCACCGATATCCAGTACAGTGCTACCCAATTCCAATTCATCTTCAACTAAACATGCCAAGCCAGACGCATAACTTGAAACACAAGCCCCCATAATATCCAAATGCGACCGCTCAACGCTGGTTGTAATATTTTTAAGTGGTAAGATACCTGCTTGTACAATGGTAATATCAACGCCCATTTCCTTACCAAAAAGACCACGAGGGTCAGATATCCCCACTTTCCCATCAAGGGTAAAGCCAACAGGAATCGTATGGATATTTTCTGTTTCCTCACGATTTGTTTGCTGTTGTGCCTTAACGACAGCACGCCGCACATCATTTTCCATTACCTCTTGGCCAGAGATTTGCACATCAATCGGCACAAAAGATGTGTTACAATGTACCGCAGGAATAACAGCAACAATATCACGTAAAGGATAGCCCTTCATTACTTCGGCTGCCATATTCTCTGCTGAATGCACTGTTTTACGGATCGAGCTTTCAACAGCTTCTAAATCCATAATCGTGCCGTTTTTCATCCCCTGAGACGCTTGATATCCAACACCAACGACTTCCATGGCACCAGAATCATCAAGCATTCTAGCGATGAAGCAGGCTGTCTTTGATGTGCCAACATCTAATGCAGCAACGACAGAGCCTTTTGGCAGTTTCTTATGATGTTTCATGCATGTAGTGTAAAAGAGTTATAACCACTCGGCAACAATGGATTGCCTTGCTATTCCTTATTATCTTCAGCTTTTGCCTTAATAATGATTCGGCCCTGCTGCCTTAGGTCAACAATCGAGACATCTCGCTCTAATAATCCATCATTTTCTTGTGCCTTCACTAACGTCGCCAAGGCCACACCAATATCATCTTCTGGTAATTGTACGCGCACAGCATTGTCCAAGATCAAATCCCACCGTCTATTTTGAATAAGCGCCGCCACCTTAACTCTTTTATATATGGTAGGCGCAGACTCTAACATTAATAAAAGTCCCGCCAACTCTTTATCAGCATTCTCTCCATACACCTCGATCAGCGCATCATATGCGTCCAAATTTTTCTTCGCTAACACGACACCTTCTTGATCTATAAGCATCTTTTTATTTTGATAAGACCAAATAGCCGCTGGCTCACGTTCTGTAAGCTGAATATAGATTGTTGCAGGAAAACGACGTTCAACCCTTGCTGAGCGCACCCATGATATGGCCTCTACTTGTTTTTTCACATTCGACAATGAGAAACTGAGCAATGGATCACCAGGCTTTATGGGAATCGCTTTTTTCAATACGTCTGTATCCGTATAATGGCGCCCTTCAATAAGAACAGTCTTCACCACAAACCCCATATTTTTCGTAACGTGATAATATTGCTGTACCGTGAAGTTCTTAGCCGTATCTATATGACCACCCAGCCATAACCATGCGCCAACCCATATAAAGATAATCACCGCCAATAAAGTGAAAAACATTGGCTTTATATATTTCTGCCATAGCCAAAATATCCGTGAAACGAGCGTTCTAAAAAATGGCTGCTTATTCTTTTTACGCGCCATTTAACATTCTCCCATCACATCACCAAGACCAATCGCTTTTGCTTGACCTATGCGGCGAATTTCCCATCGAAGATTAACACCAAATTTTTCAAAAACACGACCTTTCATTTCTTCACCAAGCATTTCCAGATCATGGGCTGTCGCCTCACCTGTATTAATCATAAAATTACAGTGCTTTTCTGACATTTGTGCCCCACCCAGCACAAAGCCTCGCCCACCAACGGCATCAATAAGCTGCCATGTTTTTTTATCCTCTGGCAACCCTGCCGCAGCCAGCTCTTGCGGCGTTGGATTGGCAAAAGTAGACCCACCTGTTCTTGCTTTTATAGGTTGCGTTGCGGCGCGTTTTTCTTTGATCTCAAGAATACGACTTTCAATCAAACCCGCATCTTCTATAACCCCTTTAAAATAGCCACCGACAAAAATCATGGCTTCGGGTAAACTGTTATGACGATAAGACATCTGCATTTGCGGGTCGTTCGCCTTAATATGATGAATTTGACCTTGGCGATCAATAACATCGGCTTGCACCAGCACATCCGCCGTTTCTGTACCATACGCCCCTGCATTCATTCGCAAAGCACCGCCAATAGTACCAGGAATACCCGAAAAAAACTCTAAGCCACCTATACCAAAATTCTGTGCAGATATAGCCACATTGGCATCAAGCGCTGCTGCGCCAGCATAAAGCGTAGACGTACCCTCTTGTTCAATATCAGTAAAACCACGGCCCATTTTAATAACGACACCGGCAATACCACCATCACGAATAATAACATTAGAACAAACACCTAAAACAGTGATTGGCACATCTGTCGGGCACGCTTTCAAAAAGTCACATAAATCTTCTTTATCTGCGGGCTTATACAAAACCTCAGCACAGCCACCTGCCCGAAACCAGCTTGTATCACCCAGTGGTGCAAAGGCTGTGTATCGCCCTCTAACCATTGGCAATCTATCAATGAGCTTTTCTGATTTCTTTAAAACACTCATTTGCCTCATGCCACTTTATCTATTAAACCTTGAAGCTGTTCAGGTAAATCATTTGCCCAATAAGTAATGCTGCCCGCCCCCAAACAAATCACAAAATCATTTGGCTTAGCTATATCGTAGATCGTTTTAGCCAATGTCGTTTCATCTGCTAATTCATAAGCATGCTGATGACCCATTTTCTGAATACCTTCAACAAGGTCCTTTTTACTAGCCCCTTTAATAGGCTCTTCCCCTGCTTCATAAACGTCAGCGATATACACATAATCTGCATCATTAAAACAGCGGCAAAAATCATCAAATAAGCTATGTAATCTCGTATAGCGATGTGGCTGCATCACAGCGATCACACGACCACCAGACTTAGAAACACCTTGGCGTGCCGCACGCAATACAGCCTCAATTTCAGTTGGATGATGGCCATAATCATCAATGATACGGATATCATTCACAGTGCCAGTCGTTGTAAAACGACGTTTCACACCGCTAAATCCAGCCAAACCACGGCGGATAAGCTCATCATTTATCCCCATTTCCAAAGCGACTGTGATGGCAGCTAATGTATTCAATATGTTATGGGTGCCAAGCATTGGCAGTTTAATCCCACGAATTGTGCGGTCTTTATCAGTTGCATAAATCCATGCCTTTACAACGACATCGAAAGACGCACCGTCCGCCGTGTTTTCTATATTAATAGCACGGATATCTGCTTGAGGATTAAGACCATAAGTAATAACCCGCTTATCTCTTAATTTAGGTACCATGCTTTGCACCACAGGGTGATCGCTACAAACAACAGCGAAACCATAAAAAGGCAAATTCTCGACAAAGCGTTGAAACGCCAATTTAGCATTATCAAAACTACCGTAAAAATCTAAATGCTCTGGATCAATATTTGTAACGATGGCCGCCGTCGCTGGTAATCTTGTGAATGTGCCGTCACTTTCATCAGCCTCAACAACCATCCAATCACTTTGGCCCATACGGGTGTTAGTACCATACGCATTAATGATCCCACCATTAATAACAGTCGGATCAAAGCCACCCGCTTCCATTAATGTCCCAACAAGTGATGTCGTCGTTGTTTTACCGTGTGTCCCTGCAACCGCCACAGACCATTTAAGGCGCATTAATTCCGCTAACATTTCAGCACGGCGGATCACAGGAATTTTTAATTCCCTAGCCGTTTTAAGCTCAACATTATTATCCTTAACAGCAGAAGAAATCACAACAACTGAGACAAGCTCACCGTCTTTATTATTCAAATTTTCAGCCGCATGCCCTTTAAAAACCTGAACCCCTGCCTTACGCAAACGTTCAACATTATAATTTTCAGCACTATCTGAGCCTTGCACAGAATAGCCAATATTGTTAAGCACTTCAGCAATACCACTCATACCGATACCGCCGATACCGACAAAATGAATGGTTCCAATATTTAAAGGCATTGCTTTCATAGATTAAATACTTGGCTCGCCTGACGTTGATTGTTGCTCCTCAACACTTTTCCACCCTTGCACAGCAACACTAACAATATTGCCAAGTTTTCGTGCAGCGTCTGGTGTAGCGCATTGTCGAGCAGCTTCGGCTGTATTAAATAATAATTCAGGAGACACCATTAACTCGGCAATTTTCTTTGCTAAATCTTCCGCATTAAAGCTGTCACCTTCTTCCATTAACCAACCACCTTTGGCAGCAACGACATGGGAGACATTGTGCTTTTGTTGTTGATCGACATGATGTGGATATGGGACGTAAATAGCTGGACGACCTGCCGTTGTCAGCTCCGCCACAGCAGAGGCACCGCCACGTGAAATTACTAAATGAGATTGTCTTAATTTCTCATGGGCATCTTCAAAGAAACTGCGAACATTGGCATCGATGCCATTTTGCTTATATAATGCACGTATCGCTGGAATATCTTCTTCTTTCGTTTGTTGAAACACGAATAAACGGCTACGCAATTCTTTAGACAAAGACTTCAAGGCCATTGGCACGACATCTGAAAAACTTTTAGCCCCTAATGAACCACCAACCACATAAAGATAAAAAGCATCATTTTTATCGGACGGGCTATAGGGCTGCGTATAAAGATCGGCAATTTCTTGACGCACAGGATTACCTGTTAACAGTACTTTTTTAGAATCAGCTACTTCTTTAACGAGTGGCATAGACACAGCAATAGTTGTCGCCTTCTTAGATAAGGCCATGTTGGCCTTACCCATTACGGCATTTTGTTCATGCACGATCGTTGGTATTTTCAACATTTGCGCTATATACATCCCTGGATAGGACGGATAACCACCAAAACCAATGACGGCCGATGGTTTAATTTTTAGCAATAGTTGCAATGATTTAACCAACCCCAAACCAAGCTTGGACATGCCTGACACTTTACCCTTTAAGCCTTTGCCCATTGTGCCACATGGAACAACATGGAAAATCACTTGTCCAGGCAGTTGGTTTTTATATTTCTGACCACGCTCATCACAAAAGAAATGAACAATATAACCACGTGACAATAAATCAGACGCCAATGCTTTTGCTGGGAAGAAATGGCCGCCAGTACCGCCAGCACATAACACAACTGTCTTCATAATATTGCCCTTAATGTTATAGGTTTAATTTTGTTTTCGGGACAATCCTAGCAGCATTCCCATAGCTATGCCAAGAGCAATGACAGACGACCCCCCATAGCTAACAAATGGTAAGGTCATACCCTTTGTTGGCAAAATATGGATATTTGCCCCCATATGGATAAACGCTTGTAATCCGAACATGGTAATCAACCCGCCAATCGCTAACACCACAAAGATATCATTCGAGCGTTGCAAGGCAAGAATGCCACGGTAAATTATAAAGCCATAAAGTAGAATAATAATAAACAAGAAGACAAAACCCATTTCCTCCCCCGCTACCGCAAAGACAAAATCGGCATGCGCATCTGGGATCGTTTCTTTAACCGAACCCTCACCTGGCCCCACACCAAATAAGCCGCCATGTCCAAAGGCCTCTGTTGCACGATCAATTTGATACGTATCGCCACTATCTGGATTTAGAAATCTATTCACACGACTTTGGAAATGCGGCAAAAAGAAATAAGCACTAAACAGCCCACAAACACCCATAATCATTGCCAAGATAATGAATAAAAATGGAAAGCCTGCGAGAAAGATTTGTGATGCCCAAATGGCTGAGAGTAAAATCGTCATCCCCATATCTGGCTGAAGAATAAGCAGCAAAATCGATAGACCAAATAAGCCGCCAGAGATCAGATTACCCGGGAAATTTTCAGTATGTTTTTGATGCCCCATCAACCATGCCGCCACAATAATAAAGGCAGGTTTTAAAAACTCACTTGGTTGCACAGAAAAACCTAAAAGCCTGATCCAGCGTTGCGCCCCTTTGATCTCACTCCCCCCCGTTAAAGATAAAATCACCCCAAAAATGGCTAAGCCAAATAGTATAATCCCAATCCGCCGTATCATAATTTTAGGTAAAAATGACAGACCAATCATAAAGCCTATCGCAGGAACGAGCATCACAACATGTCGAATAATAAAATGATATTGACCAAGGCCAATGCGCAAAGCCACTGCTGGGCTGGCCGCAGAAACCATCATCACGCCAATAACAACAAGTGCTAATAAAGCAATCAGCATTTGTTTATCAATTGTCCACCACCATTGACTAAGCACTGTTTTATTTGCACGGCTTAACAAACGGTTCATAACGCCTCCACTAAGTCTTGAAATCTCTCACCACGATGCTCAAAGCTTTTAAACTGGTCAAATGATGCACAAGCTGGCGACAATAAAACTGTCCCCTTTCCATTCACTTGTGCGTCTTTATGAGATTCAGTCACTGCACGATCAAGTGTATCGCAGCGTTCAAAGTCAATGCCATGTATATCACACCAACCAGCAAATTCTTCCTGAGCCTCGCCTATTAAATAGGCTTTTTTAATCTTTGATTTGAAAACTTGTAGGCCTTCAAGCCCACCTTCTTTCACTTGCCCACCAATAATCCAGTAAACATCATCAAAAGCATTTAACGCATGAGAGGCGGCATCGGCATTTGTCGCTTTACTATCATTCACATAAACAACATTATTAATTTCACGTACAATGTATTGGCGATGCGGTAAACCTGCAAAACTATGAATACGTTTTTCAATATCTTCGTTACGCATACCGGCAAAACGAGCTACAGCTGCCGCACAATCTATGTTTTGTCGATTATGCGCACCACGCAATCTATCAAAAACCCCATATCGAAAATCTTTTTCAGGTGATGTAACACTGATCTCTTCAACGACCCAGCCCTGCCTTTTAAGTTCCTCTGCAACAGAGCGGGAATGTGGATCGTCAATACCAACCACAGCTAACTGAGACTTGTCTGCCTTTTGGAATATTTGTTTTTTAGCTGCGATATAACCTTCTAAACCACCATGGCGAGACAAATGATCTGGTGTGATATTCAATAAGATAGCGGCGTCTGGTGATAAATTAGGCGTGATCTCTATTTGATAAGAAGACATCTCAAGCACAAAAGGCGTTTTATTATCTTGAGGTGGATTCATCGCCAAAACAGCATGGCCGATATTACCGCCTATCCGCACATCTCCTTGCCCTTCTAAAATATGTCCCAATAAAGCGGTGGTTGTCGATTTACCATTTGTCCCAGTCACCACATAAAAAGGGTTATCGGGATAAGCTTCCCTCAGCAGAGAGATATCACTGACAAAAGGAATAGTGTGTTTTTTAGCGAGAACAATTGCAGGATGAGGTTGTGGATATGTATGTGGAATACCAGGGGATAAAATAATTTTATCTAAGTTTTCAATCGTCGCCTCATCAAAAACATCACCACCTTCTATGTCATCAAAAGCAATAAAGTCAATTTGTGCGGCTTTTAAAGCTGCAACCGTCGTTTGGCCAGTTTTTCCTAGGCCTAGCACACCGATTTTCTGTCCTTTTAAAAAACCAAGATCAATCATGTTATCGTAGCTTCAATGTCGCTAAACCAATCAATGCGAGTACCACTGCAATAATCCAGAAACGAATAACGACTTGCGGTTCTGACCAGCCCTTTTTCTCAAAATGGTGATGAATAGGCGCCATTCTAAAAACACGCTTACCTGTCAACTTGAATGAAGCGACCTGTATAATCACCGATAGGGTTTCCATCACAAATACACCGCCAACTATTGCTAAGACAAGTTCATGCTTAACAATCACCGCCATAATACCTAGAACTGCCCCAATCGGCAGCGATCCTGTATCGCCCATAAATACCGCAGCAGGTGGTGCATTAAACCATAAAAAACCCATACCAGCCCCGATCAACGCACCACAGATAATAGCCATTTCACCAGAGCCCACAACAAAGTGCAGTTGAAGATATTCAGCAAAAACAGCGTTACCCACCATATAGCTAATAAACCCAAAACAGGCAGCTGCAATCATCGCAGGCACAATCGCCAAGCCGTCTAAACCATCTGTGAAATTAACAGCATTCGCAGCGCCAACGATCACACAAATGCCAAAAGGGATATAAAATAAACCGAGTTGAAACAACACATCTTTAAAAAATGGCACGGCCAAAGTGGTGGAATACTCATTCTTAGCCACATATGAAACTGCAATCACAGCCAATATAGCGACCAAGCCTTCTAACAATAATCGTAATTTTCCTGAGATACCGTCATGGCTTCTTTTAGTTAGCTTAGCGTAATCATCAAAAAAGCCGATCAATGTAAAACCACCCAATACACCCAACACAATCCACACATAAAAATTAGTTAGATCCGCCCATAACAATGTTGAGAGCATAACCGAGATCATAATCATTAAGCCGCCCATTGTCGGCGTACCTACCTTAGCTAAATGTGTTTCAGGACCATCAGCACGAATAGGCTGCCCCTTACCTTGTTTGGATTTCAACCAACCAATAAAGCGTGGGCCTATGATGAAGCTAATAATCAGTGCCGTTATAATCGCCCCTGCCGTACGGAAGGTTATGTAACGGAAAAGATTAAAGAAAATGTGGTCTTCGGCTAGCGGTACTAGCAAATTATAGAGCATATCAAGGCCTTATGTTTTGATTCTGCTCTCATAATAAAGCGTTTTAAAGACTAAGAATAGCCTTTCTTGCTTCATCACGGTCATCAAAGGGATAAGTCTGATCGCCAATTATTTGACCTTGCTCGTGGCCTTTACCTGCAATGACAACAACATCACCTGTTTGCGCCATTTCAATTGCCTTCGCAATCGCTATCTTACGATCACCAATATTCAGCGCTTTTGGTGCCTTAGCCATTACATCATTACGGATTTGATCGGGATTCTCACTACGTGGATTATCATCTGTAACAATCACAACATCGGATAATTTTGTTGCTATCTCTGCCATTAAAGGTCTCTTACCTTTATCACGGTCACCACCACAACCAAAAACGGTGATAATACGGTTTTGAGTATGAGGACGGACAGCACTTAACACTTGTTCAAGTGCGTCTGGTGTATGGGCATAATCAACATACACAGCCGCTTGTTTTGGATGACCCTCAATTAATTCAACACGTCCAGATACACCTTTTAAGTGAGGCAACAACCTTACAAGCTCTTCAACCTTGTCACGTTTATCTATAAATTCCGCCATTACCAAACCTAAAGCACACATGACATTATAGGCTTGAAACAAACCGATCAGCGGCAAATGAAATTCATAATCTTTACCCAAAACCTCTAACACAATATCTTGTCCTAAAGCATTTGGCTCTTGTGATTTGAGCTTTATATCATAACCTTTATTACCAAAGGTAATGACCCTTTGCCCACGTGCCTTAGCAGCCTCAATCATCATATCTGCATAAGGCGCATCGGCATTAATAACAGCCGTCCCACCGGGCATCAAAACATTTGAGAATAGCCGTGCTTTGGCCTTTGCGTATTCATCCATTGATCCGTGATAATCTAAATGGTCACGTGTTAAATTTGTAAAAGCAGCGGCGGTCATGCGAACACCGTCCATCCGTGATTGGTCTAAACCGTGACTAGAACATTCCATTGCTAAATGCGTCACCCCTGCTGCCTCAACATCAGCTAAAGCGGCATGTAACCTGACAGGATCAGGGCTAGTCATTTTACCCGGCAATTTAAAGCGATATCCATGCACGCCCAAAGTACCTAGACTCACTGATTTATTACCTAAAAGCTGCCAAAGTTGCTGCGCAAAATGTACCGTCGAGGTTTTACCATTTGTACCAGTTACACCCACAATTGTTTTTGGCTGTGCTTTATAAAAATTAGCCGTCATAATCGCAAAGCGGCGGCGTATATTTTTATCAGTAATAAGCAACACATGAGATGTATCAATATCTTTTGGTAATGTTGTGCCTTCTTCGGCGAGAATAACAATCGCACCATCTTGGATGGCTTGGCTTATAAATTGGCGACCATCTTGTTTTTGGCCGCGCAGGGCTGCAAATAAAAAGCCCTTTCTAACATCACGGCTATCCGCTGTAATCCCTGTAATATTTAACTCAAGCTGCGGCTTTGGCAGGCTCGGTGTGAACGTTGCATCATCGTAAATTTTTGCTTTCATGAGATCAATTAGACGCAAGTTTTGCGCTCCCCTTTTGGCTCGTTTCACTTTGATCGATTATTTCCTGCAATCGACCGACCATCTGCGTATCTTTTGTTAAATCTGTGTTTTTAGGCAGGCCTAGAATGGCGGCCATTGATTGCACGACTTCCTTAACAGCTGGAGCGGCTGTCCAACCTGCTGTGGCATAACCATAGGATTTTTTATTTCCTTTAGGCTCATCAATCATCACCATCACGAGATATTGCGGATCATAGGCTGGAAACACGCCTATAAATGAAGATAAGAGCTTATCTTTTTGATAACCGCCGCTCGCTGAAATTTTCTCTGCTGTCCCTGTCTTTCCTGCCACACTATACCCTGCAACCTCCGCATTACCGCCTGTTCCATTGGTCACAACAAGGCGCATAAGCTGAAGCATTTGTTTTGATGTTTTCTCTGAAAGTATACGCGTCTGGCGAAGCTTTTGTTCCGTTGTTTTAATAAAAGTTGGCGTTGTTTTTACCCCACCATTAGCAATCGTGCCCACAGCCTGCACCATATTCATAGGTGTGACAGCAATACCGTGACCATAACTGGCTGTTAAGGTGTTAACAGAGCGCCACGGCTTAGGCACCAAAGGCTGGGCTGTTGTCATACCCGATACATTGATCCGATCAAACACCCCCAAGTCACGATAAACGGTTTTTAATGTATCTGTACCAATATCGGAACCAGTCATTTGCCATGTAGTGCCAACTTTTTCTATAGTGTAATCCGTTATATTTTTTGCAATTGATAATTTTGTCTGCGTCGATGTTGCAGTAAACGTTTC
>MDSV01137371.1_pt1 | contig 32103 bp, 29 predicted proteins | sample 810851 | NCBI WGS metagenome assembly MDSV01 (sample SAMN05326640, study PRJNA326480) | marine metagenome | isolation source: seawater | place: Atlantic Ocean: North East | collected 2012 | reverse complement strand
TTGACAAGTTTACGACTATTTAGTATTAATTTCCTCAAGGCGCCGATTTAACCAAATTGCAGGCGCTTTATAAATGTAGCTAAACAGGAGGTAGCCCGGTTTAGCCGGGCTTTTTTTTTGGATGAATAGTAAGCTTAAAAATATAAAGAAACTTGAGGTGTCAAAACCACTTAAATTAGATTGTGGAAAATCAATCAATAATTTTCCACTAGCTTATGAAACTTATGGAAAGTTAAATGAAAATAAAGATAACGCTATTTTAGTTTTTCATGCGTTGACTGGAGATCAATTTGTTACAGGAACAAACCCTGTAACAAATAAAGAAGGTTGGTGGGTAACTGCTGTTGGTCCAAATAAAGCAATAGATACAAACAAATATTTTGTAATCTGTGCTAACGTGATTGGTGGCTGCATGGGTTCTTTAGGACCAAGAGATATAAATCCTGAAACCAAACAACCTTATGGATTAGATTTTCCTGTAATAACAATTAAAGATATGGTCAGAGCACAAGAGTCCCTGCTTGATTCTCTTGGAATTAAAAAGCTTTTGTGTGCAACTGGTGGATCAATGGGTGGTATGCAGCTTTTACAGTTCTGTGCGACTTTTCCTGAGAAAACTTTTTCAGCTATTCCTATTGCTTGTAGTTCTAGTCATAGTGCACAAAATATCGCTCTAAATGAATTGGCGCGTCAAGCTATAATGGCTGACCCTGTGTGGGACAACGGAAAATATTTTTTAAAAAATGTTCAACCAAAAAATGGACTAGCAGTAGCAAGGATGGTTGGGCATATTAGTTATTTATCTGAAAAAGGTATGCAGGAGAAATTTGGAAGAAAATTGCAAGAGAAAGCAGATTATGAATTTAGTTTTAATGCAGATTTTCAAGTTGAAAGTTATTTAAGGCATCAAGGTTATGCATTCGTTGAAAGGTTCGATGCTAATTCAGTTTTGTATATATCAAGAGCTATGGATTATTTTGATCTTTCAAAGCAATTCAAAGGAGGTTTAGTCGAAGCTTTTAAATCTCAGAAAACTAAATTTTTGATAATATCATTTTCCTCTGATTGGCTTTATACAACAAAAGAAAATAAAGATATAGTTATAGCTTTAAATGCATCTGGTGCAGATGTTTCTTACTCGGAAATAATCACCGACAAAGGACATGACTCGTTCTTATTAGATGTTCCAGAATTTTTAAAAACTCTTAAAAGTTTTATAGACTCAATGCATGACAAATTTAAAAATGAAAAAAGAATTTAAAGTAATTGCAGACTTATTACCCCTCAATACTAGAGTATTGGACGTAGGTTGTGGGGATGGTTCATTAATGAATTTGCTTGTAAAGGAAAAAAATATTGAGGTTAGAGGATTGGAACTTGATCAATACAATGTACAACAGTGTATTCATAAGGGTCTGCCAGTAATTCAAGGAAATGCTGAAACAGAGCTTCATCAATTTCCAAACCAATCTTTTGATTACGTAGTCCTAAGTCAAACATTGCAGGCCTTTTATAATCCTGAAAAAGTATTGAGAGAACTTTTAAGAATTGGAAAATCAGTTATAATTTCAATTCCTAATTTTGGATATTGGAAAGTAAGAACAAAACTATTATTTTTTGGAAAGATGCCAGTTACTAAAACTTTACCAAATACTTGGTATAACACTCCTAATTTACATATGTGCACAATTAAAGATCTTTTTAATTTTTGTGATGAAAAAAATATTAATATTAAAAAAGTTGTTGGAGTAAATGAGGATCAGACATCCCAGATCAAACGAAGTAATTTAGAAATAAAAAATCTTTTTTCAAAATTAGGAATTTTTTTAATTGGATAAAATGAAAATAGAGATAATTTCATGCTTAAGTGATAACTATAGCTACTTAATATTTGATAAAGCGACTAACACAGTCTCAATAATTGATCCATCTGAATTTAATGCTTGTGATAAAGTGATAAAAAAATATAAAAAACTAGATTATATATTAAATACTCATCATCATGCCGATCATGTAGACGGTAATATTGAACTTAAAAAAAAATATAATTCAAAGATTTTAGGTTTTAGTGGTGATAAAAAACGTATTCCTGGAATTGATATTTTTTTAAATAAAAATGAGAAACGGAAAATCGGAAGCTTGGAATTTAAAGTAATTTTTATACCAGGTCATACTAAAGGACATATTGCTTTTTATTTTGAGAAAGACAAAATTATATTTACAGGAGATACTCTATTTTCCCTGGGATGCGGTAGAATATTTGAGGGAACACATGAAGATATGCTAAATTCACTAAATAAGCTTAAAGTTCTTCCATTAGATGTAAAAGTATATTGCGGACATGAATATACAAAAACAAATCTAAATTTTTGTTTAAAATATGATCAGAATAACTTGCTTTTAAAAGAAAAATCTATTGAAATTAATTTGAAATTGAAAAGCAACCTTCCAACTATACCAACCACTATTGGTGAAGAGTTAAGAGCTAATATTTTTTTAAGATATAATGATAGTGATATTAAACAGTCATTAAATCTCAAAGATGCTTCAGATCAAGAAATTTTTACCAAATTACGAGATTTAAAGGACGCATTTTAACCTCAATATTCTTGACTTGATATAGCTTAAGGCTATATTGCGTGAAAACTAAAAAAAGAGAAAATTATGTCGTTTGCAATTATTGAGACAGGTGGAAAACAATACAAAGTCTCTACAAGTAAAATTCTAGAGATTGAAAAATTAGATGTAAAAAAAGGTGAAACTATAAAATTTAAAAACGTTTTGCTTTTAAATAATGATAAAATTACAGAGATTGGAAATCCCAGTATTGAGGGTGCTTCAGTTGAAGCTAAACTTTTAGACAATGTAAAAGACAGAACAATTTTAATTTTTCACAAGAGAAGAAGGAAAAACTCTAGAAAAAAAAATGGACACCGACAACAACATTCTAAAATACAAATTACAAAGATTTTAGCTAAAGGTGGAAAAGTTATTGATGAAGCCAAAATAGTTGAAAAAAAGAAAGCTGTAAAAGAGACTAAAAAAGATATAAAAAAGACAGTAAAAAAATAGGATATTAAAATGGCAACAAAAAAAGCAGGTGGATCATCGCGTAACGGACGAGATAGTAAAGGCCGAAGGCTCGGAGTAAAAAGATACGGTGATCAGTTGGTTATTCCTGGAAACATCATTGTTAGACAAAGAGGAACCAGAATTCATCCAGGAAACAACGTTGGTATGGGAAAAGACCATTCAATTTACTCTTTGATAAAAGGCAAAGTAAAATTTAAAAAATCAAAACTAAACAGAACTTTTGTTTCTGTAATCCCCAGCTAAAAATATAAATAATTAAGATTATTTATACCATTACAATGAAATTTTTAGATCAAGCAAAAATTAATTTGAAAGCCGGAAATGGTGGCTCAGGCTCAGCGAGTTTTAGAAGGGAAAAGTTTGTTGAGTTTGGGGGGCCCGATGGAGGTGATGGTGGAGACGGAGGGTCAATTTTATTTGAAGCTGAGAGAAATTTAAACACATTAATTGATTATAGGTATTCTCAACATTTTAAAGCTGAGAACGGAAAGCCAGGAAGTAAAAAGAATAAAACTGGTGCGAATGGAAAAGATTTAATTTTAAAAGTGCCTATCGGAACTCAAATTTATGAGGAAGATAATAATACAATAATTTATGATTTTAAAAAAAATAAGGAAAAATATTTAGTAGCTTCAGGCGGTAAAGGTGGATTAGGTAATGTAAGATTTAAAAGCTCTACAAACAGAGCTCCTAGAAAAAAAACTAGTGGAAGAAGTGGTGAGGAATTTTGGATTTGGCTACAACTAAAAATAATTGCTGATGTTGGAATTATAGGTTTGCCTAATGCAGGCAAATCTAGCTTACTCGCTTCTTTAACAAGAGCAAAACCTAAAATTGCTAATTATCCATTTACCACAATAAATCCAAGTCTTGGAGTTACATATTATAATAATAAGGAAGTTACTTTGGCAGATATTCCTGGGCTGGTTGAGGGAGCACATAAAGGTGTTGGGTTAGGAGATAAATTTCTTAGACACATAGAAAGATGTAAAATATTACTACATCTTATAGATGTCACAGAAGATAATCTAGCTGAAAATTATTTAAAAATTAGGTCTGAATTAAAAAACTATGATGCTTTATTATCAAAAAAAAAAGAGGTAATTTATTTTAATAAGTCAGACCTTTTAGAGAAAAATATTCTCAAAGAAAAATTAGATCTTTTTAGTAATAAAATTAAAAAAAAATATAAAATTATTTCTGTTTTTAAAAAGGATGATATACAAACTATAAAGAAGGCGCTTGTTTTAAATGTTAATAGATAATTCAAAAAAAATAGTAATAAAATTAGGCTCGACTACGGTTATAGATAAAAAGGGTAATTTTAAAAAAACATGGGTAAATAGTTTAATAAAAGACATTAAAAAGTATAAAAAAAATAGAGATATTGTGATCGTGTCATCTGGTGCTATCGCTCTTGGTCAAAATTACTTAAGAATTAAAAGAAAAAGAATCAAATTAGAGATGAGTCAAGCTATAGCATCGATTGGGCAAATCCATTTAGCTGAGGAATTTCAAAAAATATTTAAAAAGAATAATTTTAGAGTTGGGCAAATTTTAATTTCACCTGATGACACTGAACAAAGAAGGAGAGCTTTAAATGTTAGAAGAACATTTGATAACTTATTTAAATTAAAAGCTATACCAATTGTAAATGAAAACGATACAACTGCCACGTCAGAAATAAAATATGGTGACAACGATAGATTAGCAGCAAGGGTAGCTCAGATAATTGGAGCCGATACTTTAATAATCTTTTCTGATGTAGATGGGCTTTATGATAAAGGTAATAAAAAAAAGTTGATAAGGGAGGTAAAAAATTTGGACAACAGTATCTATGAATTAGCTGATACGAGAATTAATAGCTATGGTTCTGGAGGAATGGTAACAAAACTTGACGCTGCTAATATTTGTATGAATGCCGGATGCTATATGTTTATAGGAAATGGAAATAGGAATCATCCAATCAAACACATGATAGAAGAAAAAACCTTCACAAAATTTGTACCAAAAATATCTACTTTAGCCGCAAGAAAAAAATGGATAGTCAGTTCATTGAATTCAAATGGTACTATTTTTATAGATAAAGGTGCAGCTAATGCACTAAAAAACGGAAAAAGTTTATTAGCAGCAGGGATAAAAAATATCATTGGTAAGTTTGACAAAGGAGAAAATATTTTAATAGCTGATGAAGAAAATAATAAGCTTGCCAGGGGGTTAGCATCATTTTCATCTATTGAGATTGGAAAAATTAAGGGAAGACAAAGTAACGAAATAGAGAAAATATTAGGATATGCTAGTAAAACTGAAGTTGTACATAAAGATGATATGGTAAAACTATAATATGAAAAATATTTTAACAATCGGAAAAAAATCTAAACAAGCATTTGAAAACTTAAAAAAAGTAAAACATAAAAGAATTAATAAAACTTTAGACGATTACATAAATCTTATTATAAAAAATAAAAAAAGAATAATTATAGAAAATGCTAAAGATGTTAAAAATTTAAAAAGAAAAAATGTATTAGATAGACTTATATTAAATGAAAAAAAAATTGAGGCGATAATTAATTCAATTAAAGAAATAAAGAAATTTCCAAATCCTGTTGGAAAAACATTGGAAAAATGGACAGGAAAAAATAAACTAAATATAAAACGAATAACTACACCAATTGGTGTTATAGGCATAATATATGAGAGTAGACCAAACGTGACTGCAGACGTCGCAGCATTATGCCTTAAATCAAGCAATTGCGCTATACTCAGAGGTGGAAGTGAAGCTTTCTATTCAAATAAAATTCTTGCTGATTTATTTCGAGTTTCATTAAAAAAAAATAAAATTGATAGAAATTGTTTACAATTCATAGAAAATAAAAATAGAAAAATTGTAGATTTTTTATTGTCTAAGATGAGTAAGTATATTGACGTTATCGTTCCTAGGGGTGGAAAAGGACTAGTCGCAAAAGTTCAAAAATATTCAAATGTTCATGTAATTGGACATTTAGAAGGTCTTTGTCATATTTATTTGGATAAAGAAAGCAACCTTGCAGATGCAATAAAAGTTATTTTAAACGCAAAAATGAGAAGAACAAGTATTTGTGGGGCTCTAGAAACACTTTTAATAAATGAAAAGATATTAAAAACCAAAGGAATTAAAGTTATAAATTCTCTAATTGACAATGGATGTGAAGTTATCGTGGATAAAAAAATTAATAAGCTTTTTAATTATAATTTAAAATTAGCTAAGGAATTAGATTGGAGGACAGAATATTTGGACTCTAAATTATCGATAAAGAGTGTAAAAAATGTAAATGAAGCAGTATTGCATATACTTAAATATGGAACCATGCACACAGATTGTATAATTTCAAATAACAAGAAAAATACCTCATTCTTTTTAAAAAACGTTAATAGTTCTATTGCAATGCACAATGTTTCAACTCAATTTGCTGATGGTGGTGAGTTTGGATTTGGAGGTGAAATAGGAATATCAACTAATAAGCTTCCACCGCGAGGACCTGTTGGCCTTAATCAATTAACTTCTTACAAATACGTTGTTGAAGGAAAGAATGTTATAAGACCATAAGTGCATGGAGAAAAAAAATTTAAAAAACATCGGTATACTTGGAGGTAGTTTTGATCCACCACATAAAGGACATCTGTATGTAACTAGACAAAGTATAAAGCTTCTCAAATTAAAAGAAGTTATTTGGGCAATAACAAGAAAAAATCCACTAAAAAAAAGACCTTATTTTTCTTTTTTATTAAGGACAAAACTTTGTCGTAAAATTATAAAAGGAGATAAAAAAATTAAATTAAAATATTATGAGGACAAGTTAAACTCTACTACTTCTGCCGCATTGGTAAAACATTTGCAAAAACAAAGAAAATACAAGATATTTTTTATCATAGGTTCAGATAATCTTATAAATTTTCATAAATGGAAGAATTACAGAGCATTATTAAAAATGTGTAATTTAGTAGTTTTTTCAAGAAAAGGATTTGACACAAAAGCAAAAAAATCTGTTATAATGAAACATCTGAAAAGTAAAAATATTAAATTTATAAAGAATTTGAAGATAGATATATCTTCTACGCAATTAAGAAACAAAATTATTAATGGAAGTTAAAAAAATAAAAAAGGTAATAGAAAATTCATTAAATAAAAATAAAGCGAGTAATATAGTTACTATAGATCTTAAAAAAAAATCTTATATCGCCGATTATATGATAATTGCTTCTGGAACTTCTTCAAGGCATTTACAATCTTTATCTGAAAACCTGTTAGTGGAACTTAAAAAATCTGGGATAGATCACTGTAGAATTGAAGGGTATGAAAGTAATGACTGGAAACTTGTAGATGCTATTGACATTATAGTGCATTTGTTTCATCCAGAAAAAAGATCATTTTACGATCTTGAAAAAATGTGGTCAGAAGATCTTCCTAAGGAAAAAGCGTTAATATGAAAAAATATTTTTTAAATGTTGTTTTTGCTAGTTTTATCTTATTAAGCACAAAAGCTTTTTCCAATACTAATACAGACAAACTATATGAAAAAATAGATTTATTTGGTGAAGTATTGGAGAAAATAAAACAAGAGTATGTGGATGATATAGATCAAGCAGATGTAATGGACTCTGCTATTAATGGTGTATTACAATCATTAGATCCTTATTCTGCTTATATGTCACCGGAACTTTTCAAAAGTATGCAGACTGAGTCTAAAGGTGAATTTGGTGGATTGGGAATAGAAATTGGTATGGAGGCGGGTGTTGTAAAAGTTATTGCTCCTATAGCTGATACTCCTGCTGAAAAAGCCGGAATTAAAGCAGGGGACTATATTGTGCAGATAAATAATCAGCAAGTTCAAGGCAAAACTTTAATGGAAGCTGTAAAACTAATGAGGGGTCCAGTTGGTTCAAGTATAGAATTAACAGTTAGAAGAAAAGATGTAAAAGAATCTTTAACATTTAAAATTCAGAGGCAGATTATCGAGGTTAGATCTGTAGAATCAAAAATTTTGGGTAACGAAAAAAATATTGGATATGTTAAATTAAAATCGTTCAATGAAAATAGTGATAAGCAATTTATTAATAAGATAAAAAATTATGAAAAACAAAAGTTAGCAGGTTACATTATTGATTTAAGAAATAATCCAGGAGGTTTACTTAATCAAGCAATCGCCATTACAGATTTTTTTTTAGAGAAAGGAGAGATAGTATCAACTAAAGGTCGAAAGATAAGTGAGACCAGGAAGTTTTTTGCTAGATCTGGTGATGGTATAAAAGGCAAACCAATAATAGTTTTAATCAATAACGGCTCTGCGTCAGCTTCAGAAATATTTGCTGGGGCCCTTAAAGATCATAAAAGAGCAATTATTCTTGGAGAAAATTCTTATGGGAAAGGCTCTGTGCAATCAATAATTCCACTTAAAAATGGAGGAGGTATTCGACTGACAATTTCCAAATATTATTTACCATCAGGCAAATCAATTTCAGATGTTGGAGTGGTTCCAGATATAGTTGTTAAGGAGCAAAAACAGTTTGAATTAGACTCTGATAATGACAATCAATTAAAATATGCCATCAAACTTTTTCAGTCTTAAGATATGGTAAGTGTGTTACCTATGAGACAGGGCGTTGGTATAATTATTTTAAATAAAGATAATAAAGTTTTTGTTGGTAAAAGAAAAGATAATCCAATTGATAAATGGCAAATGCCTCAGGGAGGCATAGATGCGAACGAAACACCATTTATTGCTATGAAGAGAGAATTAAAAGAAGAAACAAGTATTACTAAAATCGAGGTTTTAAAAGAAATTGAAAATTGGCTAGAGTATGAATTGCCACCCAATTTACTAGGTAGAGTTTGGAAAGGTAAATATAGAGGTCAAAAGCAGAAATGGTTTATTGTTAAATTTATGGGTAATGATAATGAAATAAATATAAAAACCAAGCATCCAGAATTTATTGAGTGGAAATGGATAGACTATAACTTATTGACCGATGTAATTGTTGATTTTAAAAAAGATGTTTATCAAAAATTAAAGATCGAATTAAAAGATTTTATTAATTAATTTGCTTTAAGGTCTCTATTTTATAATTAAGAATATATTTTTGTTTATCCGAGGATTCATTTAATGAGATTTTTTTCTCGACTTCTTTTATCATATCATTTATCTGCTCAGATTTTATATTTTTTAAATTTAGCACCGTTGTCGACAATATTAAAAGATTATTATTTGAAAACTCTACAGTGCCATCCTCAACATAAAATTTTTCATTTTGTCCAACCTCTATTAAGCCTGGTCTTAAAAAAGTAATCAAAGGTATATGATCTTTTAATATAGTGGCTTGACCTTCGAAACAAGGTAGTACAACTTGTTCTACCTTTCCCGAAAAAATACTTTTGTCTGGCCTGATTATTTCAATATTAAATTCTAGTGACATTTAAATTAGGACTCTTTTTCAAGTTTTTCAGCTTTTTCTATTACTTCCTCTATAGATCCTACCATATAAAATGCAGCTTCAGGTAGATGATCGTACTCGCCTTTGCATATTGCATCGAAGCCTTTAATAGTAGACTCGAGGTCAACTAATTTTCCTGGAGAGCCTGTAAATACTTCAGCAACAAAAAATGGTTGAGATAAGAATCTTTGTATTTTACGCGCTCGAGCCACTGTAAGTTTATCTTCTTCAGAAAGCTCATCCATTCCTAGAATAGCAATGATATCCTGTAGAGATTTATATGCTTGCAAAATTCTTTGGACCTCCCTTGCAACCCTATAGTGTTCATCTCCAACTACTCTTGGGTCTAAAATTCTAGAAGTCGAATCTAGCGGATCAACAGCAGGATATATACCTAACTCGGCTATTTGCCTTGAAAGCACTGTAGTTGCATCTAAATGAGAAAATGAAGTTGCGGGAGCTGGATCGGTAAGGTCATCTGCTGGAACATAAATCGCTTGAACAGATGTAATTGAGCCTTTTCCTGTTGATGTAATCCGTTCTTGTAAATTACCCATATCGGTAGCTAAAGTTGGTTGATATCCTACCGCTGACGGAATTCTTCCCAATAACGCAGAAACTTCAGAACCTGCCTGCGTAAATCTAAATATATTATCTACGAAAAATAATACGTCTTGACCTTCCTGATCTCTAAAATATTCTGCGACCGTTAAACCTGTAAGAGCTACTCTTGCTCTAGCACCTGGCGGTTCATTCATCTGACCGTATACTAATGCTGCTTTAGATCCTTTGCCGTCTTTTTTTATAACACCCGATTCTATCATTTCATGGTAAAGGTCATTACCTTCTCGTGTTCTTTCTCCTACTCCAGCGAATACTGAAAACCCACCGTGAGCTTTCGCAATATTGTTAATTAGCTCCATTATTGTTACGGTCTTTCCAACACCCGCACCCCCAAATAAACCAATTTTTCCTCCTTTTGCATAAGGTGCTAATAAATCTATTACTTTAATACCTGTCACTAGAATTTCTGTTTCAGTAGATTGATCAGTAAATTTTGGTGATGGCCTATGTATTGGCCATTTCTCTTTTGTTTTTACATCTCCCTTTTCATCAATTGGTTGACCTATAACATTTATAATTCTTCCTAATGTTTCTGGACCAACTGGTACGCTTATAGGGGCTTTTGTGTTTAAAACTTTATCTCCTCTTTTTAAACCTTCGGTAGAGTCCATCGCAATTGTTCTTACGCTATTCTCTCCTAAGTGCTGTGCTACTTCTAAGATTAATTTGTTTCCACCATTATTTGCCTCTAAGGCAGTATAAATTTCTGGCAATTCATCATTAAATTTAACATCAACAACTGCACCGATTAGTTGTGTAATGACACCCTCTTTATTCATTATAAACTCTCCGCTCCTGAAATAATTTCTATTAGTTCTTTGGTAATTGATGCCTGTCTGCTTCTATTGTAAGTTATTGTAAGTTTATCTACTAGATCACCTGCATTTCTTGTTGCATTGTCCATAGCTGTCATTCTAGAGCCTTGCTCACTAGCTGCATTTTCTAAAAAGGCTTTAAAAATTTGCACAGATACATTTTTTGGTAATAAATCTTCTAATATTTCATCTTCATCCGGTTCAAATTCATATGAAGATATACTATCCTTATTTTTAGAGACATCGTCCTTTTTTAAAAATGTTGGAATTAGTTGTTCGGCCTGAGGTATTTGAGTAATTACGTTTTTAAAATTGTTATAAAATATAAAACATTTGTCAAATTGTTCTTGCTCATAAAGTTCTATAACTTTCTTTCCAATCTCATTAGCCTCATCAAATGTAATATGTTTTTTTTCTTTAAAGCTTTTTTTATCAATTATATGATCACTATATTCTGCTTTGATTTGATCGTGGCCTTTGCTACCTACTGTTATTATTTTCAATTCTTTGCCTTCTTTTAAAATGTTTTTGAAATGTTTTTTTGCTAATTTGCAAATATTAGAGTTGAACCCCCCACATAAACCTCTGTCCGCAGTCAAAACTACACATAAGTAAACTCTGTCTTTGCCATTACCAATTAGTAACTTTGGTGCATTTGCATCCTCTGAAATTGATTTGGTTAAATTTAAAATAATATTTTGTAGTTTCTCACTGTAAGGTCTGCCTTTTTCTGCATTTTCTTGAGCTTTTTTTAATTTGGCCGCTGCTACCATTTTCATAGCTTTAGTAATTTTTTGGGTAGATTTAACACTTTTAATTCTTTTTTTTAGATCATCTAAACTGGGCATTATTTATTACCTTTTTTTAATGTTTCGATGACATCAATAAGCTTGTTTTTAATCTCATCTTCTAACTTTCCAGTAGTATTAATATTTTCAAGAATTTCTGAATTATCATTCCTAACTTTCTCAAGAAGGTCTGCCTCAAATTTTTTAATTTTGTTGAGTTCAATATTATCAAGATACCCGCTTACTCCTGTAAAAATAGACACAACTTGTTCAGCTACTGTTAAAGGGGAGTACTGATTTTGTTTTAATAGTTCAGTAAGTTTTGATCCTCTATTTAAAAGTTTTTGTGTTGAGACATCTAAATCTGAACCAAATTGTGCAAATGCGGCCATTTCACGATATTGGGCAAGTTCAAGTTTTATGGACCCTGCAACTTTTTTCATAGCTTTTGTCTGAGCAGCAGAACCAACTCTAGAAACAGAAAGCCCAACATTTACTGCGGGTCTAATCCCTTGATTAAACAATTCAGTTTCTAAAAATATTTGTCCATCGGTAATAGAAATAACATTTGTAGGAATATATGCGGAAACATCACCTGCTTGCGTTTCTATAATTGGTAAAGCAGTTAAAGAACCTCCACCATTTTTTTCATTTAATTTTGCAGCCCTTTCTAAAAGTCTGCTGTGTAAATAAAAAACATCCCCGGGATATGCTTCTCTTCCTGGAGGCCTTCTAAGTAATAAAGACATTTGACGATAAGCAACTGCCTGTTTAGAAAGATCATCATAGATTATTAATGCATGCATTCCGTTATCTCTAAAATATTCCCCGATAGTGCAGCCCGTATAAGGAGCTAAAAATTGTAAAGGTGCAGAGTCTGATGCTGTAGCTGATACCACAGTAGTATATTTCATCGCTCCTGCATCTTCTAGAGTTTTTACTATTTGTGCAACAGTTGATCTTTTCTGACCAATCGCAACATAAACGCAATAAAGTTTTTTCTTTTCGTCATTGGACTCGTTTATGGCTTTTTGATTAATTATTGTATCGACAGCGACTGCAGTTTTACCAGTCTGTCTATCTCCAATAATAAGTTCTCTTTGCCCTCGCCCAATAGGTATTAAACTATCTATTGCTTTTAGTCCTGTCTGCATAGGTTCATTAACCGATTGACGCGGAATTATACCAGGTGCTTTTACCTCCACTCTTTTTCGGAGAATTTTAGAGGATAAATTGCCTTTGCCATCTATTGGTACACCTAAGCCATCTACAACTCTACCAAGTAGTTCTTTACCTACTGGTACGTCTACAATTGAATTGGTACGTTTTACCGTGTCACCTTCTTTAATTTTTCTATCATCACCAAATATCACTATACCAACATTATCGCTTTCCAAGTTAAGTGCCATCCCTTTAGAACCATCATTGAATTCTACCATTTCACCTGCTTGAACGTTATCTAAGCCATAGACTCTGGCAATACCATCTCCAACCGTTAATACTTTCCCAACTTCAGATACTTCAGCTTTTTCTCCAAAATTTTTAATTTGCTCTTTAAGTAGTTTTGTTATTTCAGAAGGGTTTATTTCCATTTTAATTTTCAATCATCGTTGCCTTAATTCTCTTAAGTTTATTACTGACAGATGTGTCTATCAACAAACTTCCTACTTGAATTTTTACGCCACTAATAAGACTTTTATCTATTTTGTATGTAAAATTTATATTTGATTTTATAGCTTGAGAAATTTCTTGGTTAATATTTTTTCTTTCATCTGTAGAAAGATCTTTAGAGGAAATTAGTAATGCTTCTATATTGCCTTTTCTTTTCATATTTAATTTTACAAACTGTTTTAAAATTTTATCTAAAAAATATATTCTTCTTTTGCTGATAATTAATTGTAAAAAATTATTGAATGTTTTATTTATCTTCATTATTTTTGAAATTTCCAAAAAGATTTTTTTTTGAATTTCTAATTTATAAGTTGGGTTTTTTAGAAAGTTTTTAAATTCAGAATTTTTTTCACAAGTCTCTAAGAGAAAAGCCGCATTTTTTTCAACTTCATCAACTTCTGAATTCTCATTAACCAGCTGAAACAAAGCTAAAGCGTAACGCTCTGAGGTCTCATTTGAAAATGTCTTTATTCCGCTCAATTTCAATCCTGTTTAAGAATTACCTAAGAAATAAATGGTCCTAGCATAGCTTATTATGCCCTTCAAGATGATATATTAAATTATGTGAAATTAATTGGATCAACATCAACTGTAAGTTTAATTTTTGTCGATATTTTAAGATTTTCTAAAACTTTAGATAATGATTTTTGGCACATATTCTTGCTTTCTGAACGTATCAATAATCTTGTCCTAAATTTTTTGTTTTTCTTAAAAATTGGAGAGTCAACAGGACCAAGGACTTGAATATAATTTAACTGCTCTATTTTTTTCTTAATTTCTATAGCTCCCTGATAACTATTTTCTTTAGAGCTGGAGGATATAATCAAAGATATTAATCTAAAAAATGGAGGAAGATTATTTTCTCTCCTTATTTTTAATTCGTTCTCGAAAAAATTTTCAATTTTATTTTCTATAATACTTTTTAAGATTTGATTATCAGGATTTACAGTTTGATAAATAATTATAGAGTCTTTGGAAAATCTCCCTGCTCTTCCACTTAGTTGATTATAAAGTTGTATATTTTTTTCAGTTGTTCTTAAATCATATCCTTTTCCTGTGAAATCTGCATCTACTACTACTATACAATTAAGTTTAGGAAAGTTAAAACCTTTGGATATCATTTGCGTTCCTACTAAAATATCTATTTTTTCTTTACTAACCTCTTCAATTAAATTTTCTGATTGTTTTTTTTTCCGTAGATAGTCACTTGAAAATATCTTTATTATTTTATTAGGGAACAAATTTTTTAATTCTTCAAAGACTTTTTCTACGCCAGGCCCATAAAAAGAAAAGTCACACATTAAATCTTTATCTTTACATTTTCTTTTGGAATTGCTTGAGTAACCGCAATGATGACAAATAATTTTGTTTAGTATTTTATGATACGTTAAATAAATTGAACAGTTAGGACAAATATGTCTATAACCACATTTTTTGCAAATTAAAAAAGGAGCATAGCCTCTTCTATTTAAAAAGAAAAGTATCTGATTTTTCTTTTTTAAATATTCATTAACAACATTTATGGTTTCATTTGAGATAGATCTATTGTTAAGATTTTCAAGATTTAAATTTATTATTCTTGTTTTAGGCAAAGGATAATTTTCAAATCTATTTTTCAATTGAGTAATTTTATATTTATTATTTTGAATATTGTTATATGTTTCCAAAGAAGGTACTGAAGTAATTAAATGTATTGGAATGTTTTCTATTGAGGCTCTTGAAATAGCCATATCTCTTGCGTGGTATATGACACTTTCTTCTTGCTTGTAAGAGGAGTCGTGTTCTTCATCAACAACAATTAATCCTAAATTTTTAAAAGGTAAAAATAAAGAGGACCTTGCACCTAAAACAATTTTAATTTTGTTTTGTGCGACTGATTGCCAAATATCTTTTTTTTTTTTCAAACTTATTTTTGAATGCCATATAGCAGGCTCGTAACCAAAAAATAATGTAAACCTTTGCTTAAATTGCGTTGTTAAAAATATTTCTGGAATTAATATTAAAGCTTGTTTATTTTCTTTTATAAGTTTTCTTATTCTTTCAAAATATACAATTGTTTTTCCAGATCCAGTTATACCCAATAGAACAGCTACATTAAATTTATCACCAGAACTTATGAGGCTATTCAACGCTTTTTTTTGTTCTATATTTAAAACATATTCATTTTTAATGGTTTTATTTTTAATTACATTTTTGTGTTTAATTTCATCAAAATTTTTTAAATTACCCAGGCACATTTTTAAAATCATGCCTTTTGGAACAAGATTATAAATTGAAAACCAGTTTATAAATTTTATAATCTTTTTATCTAAACTAAACTTTGAAATCTTTTTTTCTACTTGTTTTAATTTAATTTTTTTTTCAGTGTTTTTAATTTTATCCCAAACCACACCTATTTCTTTGTTTTTACCAAAAGGTACAATTACAATGTCCCCTTGAGTTAGCTTTTTTATTTTTTTTGAGTTGTAAATATAAGTAAAAGGATGATTAAAAACCTTAGGTAATAGGATTGGCACTTCCATAATTTAATCTTATTTTGCTTTAACCAACTAAAAATGAATTGGCCTTTTATCAACTGCTAAAGCGGCCTCCTTAATGGCTTCTGTATGAGTTGGATGTGCGTGACAAGTTCTAGCTATATCCTCAGCGCTTGCACCAAATTCCATCGCTAGGGCCATTTCTGCAATCATATCTCCACAATGAGGTCCAATGATATGGACACCCAGAACTCTGTCCGAATTACTGTCTGCTAAAATTTTTACAAAACCTTCTGTTTCATTATTAACTTTAGCTCTTGAATTAGCTAAGAAAGGAAATTTACCAATTTTATAAGATATCCCATCCTTTTTAAGTTGTTCTTCTGTTTTTCCTACATAAGCAACTTCAGGGGAAGTATAAATGACACCGGGTATAACATCATAATTTACATGTCCTGATTGCCCAGCTAGAAGTTCAGCTACAGCTATACCTTCTTCCTCTGCTTTATGAGCTAACATAGGTCCATTAATAACATCTCCAATTGCATAAATATTTTTGGTATCTGTTTGAAATTTATTATTAACTATTATTCTGCCTTTTTCATCTTTTTTAACTCCTACTTTATTCAAGTTAAGTCCTTCTGTATAAGGTTTTCTACCAACCGCAATTAAAGTTTTATCTGCTAAAACTTTTTCTTTCTTGTTATTTTCATTGTTCTGATATTCAATTTCTACTTTCGAGCCTAAATCTTTAATTGATAAAACTTTTGAGTTTAATTTAAATTTTATACCTTGTTTTACTAATATTTTTTGAAATTCATTAGATATTTCTCTATCCATGCCCGGTGTAATAAAAGGTAAATTCTCAATTACTGTTACTTCTGCTCCCAATCTTTTCCAAACTGATCCCATTTCTAAACCTATATAACCTCCACCAATAATTATTAAAGATTTTGGTACAGAAGATAAAGAAAGTGCAGCTGTAGAAGAAATTATATTTTTTTCATCAATCTTTACACCTGGCAAAGAAGTTGCTGATGAGCCAGTAGCTATCACGATATTTTTAGTCTTATATGAGGTTTTTTTCCCTTCATCATAAACAACTACACTTGAAGGTGAGAATATAACTCCTTTTCCTTTTAAATAACTAACGTTGTTTTTTTTGAAAAGAAATTCTACTCCTTTGGTCAATACCTGAACAGATTTATTTTTGTTACTCATCATTTTTTCCACATTAAGTTTTATATCTGATACTTCTATGCCTTGTTTATGAAAATCTGTTTTGGCTTTATGAAAATTTTCTGAAAGATTTAACAAACTTTTAGAGGGAATGCAGCCAACATTCAGACATGTTCCTCCAAGCGTACCTCTACTTTCTACACATGCCGTTTTAAGACCTAGCTGTGAAGCCCTAATAGCGCACACATATCCACCTGGGCCACCTCCTATTACAATTACATCAAAACTATCAGTCATGATTAAAGATTTAGAAACAGTCGTTTAGGCTGTTCTAAAGAATCCTTTACTATTTTTAAAAATGAAACCGCTTCCTTTCCGTCTATTATTCTGTGATCATAAGATAACGCTAAATACATAATTGGTCTAATTCTTATCTCTCCATCTTCAACTATTGGTCTCTCAATTATATTATGCATTCCAAGCACAGCTGATTGTGGCGGGTTTAATATTGGGGTAGATAACATTGAGCCATATATTCCGCCATTAGTGATTGTAAATGTACCACCCTGAAGGTCTTCAATCGTAATTTTTCCATCTCTAGCTTTTTGTCCAAGCAAATTGATATTTTTTTCAATTTCAGCGAAAGATAATTCATCAGAGTTTCTAACTACCGGTACAACTAGACCTTTGTCGGTTCCCACAGCAATACTTACGTTATAATAATTTTTATAAACAATTTCATCACCTTGAATTTCAGCATTAATCGCTGGGTAATTTTTTAGGCCAATAATGCAAGCTTTTACAAAGAAAGACATAAATCCTAATTTAACAGAATATTTTTTTTGGAATTCCTCTTTATATTCATTTCTCATTTTAATTACTTCATGCATATTTACTTCATTAAAAGTGGTTAACATTGCTGCATTCTCTTGAGCCTCTTTTAATCTTTTCGCTATTGTTAATCTAAGTCTTGTCATCTTTATTCTTTCTTCAGGACCATGAGCAATTTTTCTCTCAGATGGAGCAGGTTTTGCTCCCATTAAACTCATTACATCTTCTTTTAAGACTAAACCATTTTTTCCACTTCCTTTTATTGATTGAATATCAATTTTCTTTTCAGACGCAATTTTTCTTGCAGCAGGTGAAACTCTTAATTCCACGTTAGCAACTTTTTTGATTTCTTCTTCAATATTTTCATTATGTGCTTCATCTAAAATTAAAGGCTCTTCATCAAAAACCTTATAATCGGTGTCTTGTTCTAAAATTAGTGGTTCAACTGATTTTTTTTTAATCTTTTTAATTTTATCATTTTTAGTAAAAGTTTTTTTAGACTCTTTTATTTCTAGCTTAGGTGGTGAGTATTGTTTCTCATTAACATCAATCTTACTACTTTTAGATAATGATTTTGTTTTAGTGATTGATCCTAATAAAGCTCCAACATTGACCGTTTCTCCCTCTTTAACAGATATATTTTCAAGTATTCCGTTTGACGGAGATGGAACTTCAACATTTACTTTGTCAGTCTCTAATTCAACTAGCGGCTCATCAGAGGATACTTTATCACCCTTATTCTTCAACCATTTAGCTACAGTTGCCTCAGTAACTGATTCTCCTAAAGTAGGTACAACAATTTTTTCAGACATTAATTTGGCTTCCCAACTACCTTTTCTAATATTTTTTTTTGTTCTGCAAGATGTTTATTATAATTTCCAGTTGCAGTTGTGGATGAGGCATTTCTTCCAACATATTTGACTTTGATATTTTTAAATTCAATAATTTCTAGAGTTCTTTCAATGTAATTTCTGACAGTATTCCAAGCACCCATATTTTTAGGCTCCTCTTGGCACCAAATAAAGTCTGCATTTTCATACCTTTTTAAAATTTTTGCCAATGTTTTTACTGGAAAAGGGTATAGCTGCTCTATTCTAATTAAAACTACTCGGTCATTTTTTGATTTTTCTCTAGCCTCTAATAAATCAAAATAAACTTTTCCTGAGCACATTATAACCTTATCAATTTTCTTATCGTTTTTTAATTCTATAGTTTTAGAAGTTTTTATATATGCATGATCCTCAAGAACTCTGTGAAAACTATTTTTTTTCAAGAAATCCTCAATTGAAGAGACACATCTCTTATTTCTCAATAAAGATTTAGGTGTCATTACAATTAAAGGTTTTCTAAAAGCTCTATGCATTTGTCGTCTTAATGCATGAAAGTAGTTTGCGGGAGTTGTACAATTTACTACTTGTATATTTTCTCCAGCACACATCTGTAAAAATCTTTCCAGTCTTGCTGAGGAATGTTCTGGTCCTTGACCTTCATATCCATGTGGTAGTAGCAAAACTAATCCGCTTGCTCTTCCCCATTTAGATTCTCCCGATGTGATAAACTGATCTATTATAACTTGTGCTCCATTAGCAAAATCTCCAAATTGTGCTTCCCATAAAACTAAAGTTTCAGGTTCAGACAAAGAATATCCAAATTCAAAACCCAAAACTGCAAGTTCAGATAATAGGCTGTCTATTATTTCAAATTTTTTTTGTTTCTTTCCTAAATTATTCAATGGGATGTACCTTTCGTGATTGTCTTGATTTCTTAAAACAGAATGTCTTTGGCTAAATGTACCTCTTGCTGAGTCTTGACCTGATAATCTTACCGAGAAACCATCCGTTAAAAGCGTTCCAAATGCCAAGGATTCTGCTGTTGACCAGTCTATTGGTGCATTTTCAATAAACATTTTTTGTTTTTGCTCTAAAATTTTTTTTAGAGTTTTATGAATATTAAAATTTTTAGGAATTTCAGATATTTTTTTTCCAGTGTCTATTAATGTCTTTTTATCTACTCCACTTACGCCTCTTTTGTCTTTTCCCAAACCAGGTTTAAATCTTGACCAAACACCGTCAAACCATTTCAGTTCAGATTTGTAATTTTTTGATAAATTAAATTGATTTTCTAAAAATTTTTTGAATTCTTTTTTTTTATCATTGATTTGAGTTTCATCTAATAGACCATCCAATGAAATTTTTTTACTATAAATATTTAAAGTAGTGGGATGTGATCTAATTTTTTTATACATTATTGGTTGAGTAAATGAAGGTTCATCACCTTCATTATGACCAAATCTCCTATAACAGACCATATCTATAACAACATCCCTATTAAATTTCTGTCTGTATTCTGTAGCTATTTTTGCGCAATGCACTACCGCTTCTGGGTCATCACCATTTACGTGAAATATTGGTGCTTGAGATAATTTTGCTACGTCAGATGGATAAGGTGAAGATCTTGCGAATCTTGGTGCTGTAGTAAAACCAATTTGATTATTAACTATAACATGTATAGTGCCGCCAATGTTGTGCCCAGGCAGACCAGACATTGCAAAACATTCGGCAACCACCCCTTGACCCGCAAATGCAGCATCTCCGTGAATTAAAACAGGCACTACCGACTTTCTGCTGGGATCATTATGAAAAAATTGTTTTGCTCTAACCTGACCTAAAACAACAGGATTTACAGCCTCTAAATGAGAGGGATTGTCTGTTAAACTAATATGTACAACGTTACCATCAAACTCTCTATTAGAGGAAGCCCCAAGGTGATACTTCACATCTCCCTCGAAATCCTCCTTTGCTGAAATTCCTTTACCAAAAAATTCACTAAAAATAGCTTGATAAGATTTTCCCATTACGTTTGCTAAAACGTTAAGTCTTCCTCTATGAGGCATGCCAATTTTAATTTCTTTAACACCAAGATTTCCTCCTCTTTTAATAATTTGTTCTAATGCTGGTATTAAAGACTCACCTCCATCTAGCCCAAACCTTTTCGTACCTACAAACTTAACTTGTAAATATTTTTCAAATCCTTCAGCTTCAATTATTTTATTAAGAATTGCTTTTTTTCCGTTATTCGTAAATGCAATTTTCTTTTCAGGACCTTCTATTCTGTCTCGAACCCAAGCTTTTTCTTCTGGGTCACTCATATGCATAAATTCATAACCAATAGTAGAACAATAGGTTTTTTTAAGTATCTTTAAAATATCGTGTAGATTGCCGTATTGAAGACCAAGTACACCGTCTAGAAATATTTTTCTGTTATAGTCCTTTTTTTTAAATCCATAAGTTTCTGGTTTTAATTCTGGGTGTTCCTCTTTCTCTTGTAAATTTAATGGATCTAAATTAGCTATTAGGTGTCCTCTAATTCTATATGCCCTAATTAACATTATAGCTCGAACAGAGTCGGTTGATGCTTGTTTGATTGATGTAAGTTCTGAAATTTCCTCTTTTACTTTATTTCCAGCATTTTGATCTATATTTGTTATTTTTATTTTTTTGGGACTCCAGCTTGGTCCTTTAATATTATCTAAAATATTTTTAGAGTCTTCTTTTAACCCATCAAAAAATTCAATCCAGTCACTTGTTAATAGTTTAGGGTTCTGAAGATATAATGCATAATATTCTTCAATGTAGTCGCTATTTACTCCAGTTAAAAACGATGTTTTTTTGTATGTTTGATTATTATCAATCGACATTAATACTTAATAATATCACAAATTATATAAAATCAACCCTTAAGTTTTTCAAAAAGTGTCTTGCCTATATCAGCGGGTGATTTAGAAATAGTAATACCTGCAGATTCCATTGTTTCAATTTTATCTTTGGCTCCACCCTTGCCTCCAGAAATAATTGCCCCCGCGTGTCCCATACGCCTTCCAGGGGGTGCTGTTAGACCTGCAACAAAACCAACCATGGGTTTTTTAATTTTAGATTTTTTAATAAAATCAGAGGCCTCTTCCTCAGCAGTTCCGCCTATTTCTCCAATCATTACAATAGAACTTGTCTCTTCATCTTTTAAAAATAATTCCAAACAATCTATAAAGTTGGTACCATTAACTGGGTCTCCTCCAATACCAATACAAGTGGATTGCCCAAGTCCATTTGAAGTTGTTTGAGCTACTGCTTCATAAGTTAATGTTCCAGATCTAGAGACTATACCTACAGATCCTTTCTTATGAATACTGCCTGGCATAATACCAATTTTACATTCATTTGGAGTTATGACTCCCGGACAATTAGGGCCTATAAGTCTGCTTTTGCTTTTTTTTAAAATTTTTTTTACATTTATCATATCAATTATTGGTATCCCCTCTGTAATACAAACAATTAACTCGATTTCTGCATTAATGGCTTCGATAATCGCTGAGGCAGCAAATTTAGGGGGCACATAAATCATTGATGCTACAGCTTGAGTTTTGTCTTTTGCTTCTTGAACAGTGTTAAAAACTGGAAGTCCTAAGTGTTTTTGACCACCTTTTTTTGGTGTTACACCTCCAACTAATTTTGTCCCGTACTTCAAAGCTTGCTCTGAATGGAAAGTTCCATGAGAACCAGTAAATCCTTGACATATAACTTTTGTATTTTTATTTACTAAAATTGACATTTATTTTATTGCTTTAACAATTTTTTTAGCTGCATCATTCAAGTCGGATGCAGACAAAATTTTTAAGTTAGACTCATCTAAAATTTTTTTTCCTTCGATGTAATTTGTTCCCGCTAATCTGACAACAAGAGGAACAGATAATTGTGTTTCTTTTGCAGCATCGACAACTCCTTGAGCTAAGACATCACATCTCATTATTCCTCCAAAGATATTAATTAGGATTCCTTTAACATTTTCATCTGATAAAATAAGTTTAAAAGCAGCAGAAACTTTTTCTTTCGATGCCCCACCACCAACATCTAAAAAATTTGCAGGTTCTTTGCCATATAGTTTAATTATATCCATGGTTGCCATTGCCAGACCAGCGCCGTTAACCATACATCCAATGCTTCCCTCGAGTTTAATATAGGCCAAATCATGTTTACTTGCCTCAATTTCTTTAGGATCTTCTTCATTTAAATCTCTAAGCTTTAATATTTCTGGTCTTCTAAATAATGCATTATCATCAAAATTTATTTTAGCATCTAAACAAATTATTTTTTCAGATTTTGTTATTATTAGAGGATTAATTTCGATTAAATTTGCATCTTTTGAAATTAAAGTTTTGTATATTGATTTGACTAAATTAAAACCCTCAATCATTTGTTTTGTGTTTAATTTGAATGGCTCAAGAATTTTTTTTATGTCAATATCTTCTAAATCCTGTGTATAATCTATCTTTGTTGTAATAATTTTCTCAGGGGTTTCTAAAGCTACTTTTTCAATATCCATTCCACCTTCTCTGCTACTTATAAAAGCAATTTTAGAACTTTGTCTATCAACTAAACAGGAAAGATAATATTCTTTTAAAATATCTGAAGCTTCTTCAATATATAATCTTTGAACTTTTTTTCCTTCTGGGCCTGTTTGAGGAGTTATTAATTTTTTTCCTAATAATTTTTGTGCTTCAATTTTTAATTCATCAATATTTTTTACTAATTTTACTCCTCCTGCCTTTCCTCTTCCTCCTGCATGAATTTGTGCTTTGAGGACAAAATTTTTGGCATTTAATTGTTTAATTTTTTCCTCAATTTCACTAAGATTATATATAACCACACCTTTCGATATAGGTGCACCAAATTTGGCAAGTAATTCTTTAGCCTGATGTTCGTGTATGTTCATATTAAATATTACTTGTATTATAGTTTAAATTTGATTTAAGTAGATACAATCAAATGTCAATTAGATCAAACAACTTTTTTAAAATTCTTATAATTCTCTTTTATTTATTATATTTGAGTTTGGGCTTAATAATTTCCAAAGATTTTGGTGTCACAACAGATGAGGAATTTCAAAGATATTCTGGCTTTTATTGGCTGCAATATATTTTAAATTTTACTCCTTTTGAAAACTTAAAGTTTATTGTTGAGGAAAAATTATTAGCCATCGAAGGTTTCACCTTACCAAATCCAAAAGATTTTCCTTATTATGGAGTAATTTTTGATTTGCCTTTAGCCTTATTTGAATCTTTATTGGAAATTAATAATAGTCAGAGTTATTTTTTTTTAAGGCACAAAATTAATTTTTTAGTTTTTTTTATAAGCTCAATATATGTTTATAAAATTTTTGAAATTAGATTTAAAGAAAATGGTTTAGTGATTTTAGGTGTTTTATTATACATAACAGCTCCTAGAATATTTGGTGATAGTTTTTTTAATAATAAAGACATAGTTTTTTTGTCACTAGTAACTATTTCTATTTACTATTGTTTTAAACTTATTGACAATTTTAGTTATAAAAATATTTTTTTATTCAGTTTAGCAGCAGCAATTGCAACATCAGCAAGAATAATTGGAATTTTTTTGCCATTGTCTATTATTTTAATAAAATTATTTGGAGTGTTAGATAGAAAAGTAGATGTAAATTTTCTGTTTAAAGTTTTAATTTTGGTTTTAGTATACTTCCTCATTTTAATAGCTTTATGGCCTTACCTATGGACTGATCCTTTTACCAATTTTTTTAAAGCATTCTCAATTTTCTCAAATTATATAATTGACATAAAATTTTTATTTAATGGTGATTATATAGGATCAAAAAATTTACCTTTATTGTATATTCCTACCTGGATATTCATATCAACACCTATTTTCACAATTTTGTTTTTTCTGATAGGATATATTATTTGCTTTAAGGAGATCGTTTCAAATATTTTAAAAATAGAAAATAAAAAAGATAATTGGATTAATAAAGAGGAAGAAAAAGATTTTTATATCTTTTTCAATTTTACAAGTATAATTACTTATTTAATTCTATTTAACACCGTTCTGTATAATGGATGGCGACAAATTTACTTTTTACATTTTTTTATAGTTTACTTTGCTTTTTTTGGTATTAAATATAGTCTCATATATTCAAAAGTTTTTTTTAATCGAAAAAATATTATCATATTTACTTATTTCATAATCATATCTTTTTCTATTTTCAATTTATTTAAATTACATCCTTTTCAAAGCTTTTATTTCAACTCAATTGTTTCAAAAAAAAATGTTCATAATAATTACGAAGTAGATTATTGGGGTTTATCAGGTAGAAACTTCATAGAGAATTTAATAAAAATTAATAATAAAAATCAAAATATCAAAATTGCTGTAGCTTCTTGGATACCTTTAGAGAGAAGCATTTCTATACTAAGTAATGAAGATAAAAAAAAAATACAAATCTTGGGTCAAGATTATAAAAATGCTGATTTTATTTTTGTAAATAATATTTCTGAAGTTAACAAAAATTATGATGATAAATATGAAGTTCCTAACAATTTTAAAAAAATTAATGAGTTAATTGTTCAAGATATTCTGGTGTACGAGATCTATAAAAAAGATTAATAACATTTGCTAATATCACTTAAAATTAATAATTCATTAACACTTGAGTATTTTATGCAATCTTGAGATTTAAAAAGAGAATCTAAAGGAAATTTACCCTTTCCAATTAAATAAACGTGTTCAATTCTTTGTTTTTTTAATTTTTTTATAAAAAAATTCTTAAACTCATCTCGATAAATATTTTTCTTACTTGGAACACTAATTGCATCATACCATTTAGATGGTGAAATAGTTTTTAAATTTAGCGTAATTGGTAGAAACTGATAATCTGTAATAACAGTATAATTAAACTTGCTTTTTTTTATAAAATATTTACTTTGACTCAATAATTTTAATTCTTTTTCCGGGTTTTCCATAAATTTGTTTGTTATCCATTTGAGTCCCTTCAGGTTTTTATCGATTAATACGGCGTTTAAAGCTAAATCAAAATTAGCATCGTTTAATTCCATGAATTTTTTATGATTGTTAAATCTATCATGATATTTCAAAGTTGAGAATACGAGCAAAATTATTATTGGTAAATAGTATAAAGTTTTCCCTTTATTAATTGATATATAGTAGTGAGATACTGCTAAAAAATACGGAATAAGGAAAAAAATTATAATTTGATTTTTAGTGATAGTTTGAGAGAAAATAAAAGAAAAAAATAAAATAAAATTCGTAATAAAAAAATTGAAATTAAAATTTCTAAAATTAATCTTGTGTTTAAAACTTTTAATAAAACAAATTAAAGGAATAAATAATGACAGATAAATCAATTTGTATTGAAAGACAAAACTATTAATATCAAAATGTATTTTACTAATTCTTGTATCTCCGATGCTCATTGGATAATAAAAATATTGGATTAAAAAACTTTCAAAAGGTATTTGTGCTAAAAATAGCCATGTTAGAAAAATCATTAACACAGTTATTGAGCCGTATAATAGACCTTTAATAGCGTTTGGGCCTTTGGTTTTATTTGATAATAAATAATAAATTATGAAAATTACAAATAAAATTGTTAAATAACTAGATGGAATTTGTTTTGAAAAAAAAGAAATAAATATAGTGACTGGAATTAAAAACCAAAATAGTTTCTTGTTACTTAAGACACCGAGATTTAAAAAAATAACAGACAAATAAGCAAAATAAAAAGCATGGTGATCCATAAATGGAGTGCCAATTTGAGGATAAGCTAAAATACCTATGCTTAAAGCATAAAAAAAAGAATAATAATTATTTATTTTTAGCTTTTGAAAAAAATAAAAAGAAATAACAACAGTAAGTATATTTATAAATAACGCATGTAAAATATAACTAGTCCAATTAATACCAAATATAAAAAAGAATAAAGCTTGAAAATAATCAAGAATAGGGCCACTAATACTCCAATAATCTTTAAAAGGGTGATAACCATTAAGAATGCTATAACCGCTATTAAAAATTATAAAACTATCTATTGGGTAAACTCCTCTATAGCCATAAAATAAAACAAATCCTAATGAAAATATAATTAACAATAAATGAAAATGATAATTATTTCTTAAATAGTTATACAAATTATTTTTCTAAATTTTTATCTATTTTTATTGCTGCATTAAAAAGATCTTTTACGCTTTTAATGGACTTTGCAAAATTTTCTTTTTCATCACTCGATAGTTCTAATTGAACGATTTTTTCAACACCTTTTTTGCCAATTATGACTGGCACCCCAGCATAAATGCCTTTTTCTCCGTATTCTCCGTTTAAATAAGCTGCACAAGGTAGTTCTTTTTTCAAATCTTTTAAGTAACTCTCAGCCATTTCAACACCTGCTGCAGCTGGTGCGTAAAATGCTGATCCTTTTTCTAAATATTTGACAATCTCTGCACCACCTTTTTTTGTTCTATCAACAATTTGATCAATTTCACTTTGTGTAATTTTATCTGATTTAATAAGATTTTTTATTGATTCACCATTAACAAATGTATGATTTAACATTGCTACCATTGTATCTCCATGGCCACCAAGAACAAATGATTTGATGTTTTTTGGATTTTCCCTGAGTTTTTCAGATAAAAAATATATAAATCGAGAAGAATCAAGAATGCCTGCCATCCCTACAACTTTATTTTTTGGCATACCAGAATATTTTTGTAATGCCATTACAATCACATCTAATGGATTGGTAATACAAATTACAAATGCGTTTGGAGAAGTCTTCTTGATACCGTCAGAAACCTGCTTGATAATTTTTAAATTTATTCCCAAAAGATCATCTCTAGTCATCCCAGGCTTTCTTGGAACACCGGCTGTAATTATAATAACATCTGATTCTTTAGTATCATCATAATTATTAGTTCCATTAAGATTAACATTAAAACCCTCTATCGGAGCAGATTGAGCTATATCCAAGGCTTTTCCTTTGGCAATACCCTCTGCTACATCAAAAAGGACAACATCGGCTAAACCCTTTAAGGCAATTAAATGAGCTAGAGTTCCTCCAATTTGTCCAGCACCAATTAAAGTAATTTTTTTTTTCATAATTTATTTCATCGTAGGCATAACAAATTCAGGATTGGATTTTAGTCCATCTGGCCATCTAGATGTTATAGTTTTAAGCTTTGTATAAAATCTGACACCTTCAGGTCCGTGCATGTGTTGATCTCCAAACAAAGACCTTTTCCATCCACCAAAACTATGAAATGCCATAGGTACTGGTATAGGTATATTAATACCTACCATTCCTATCTTTGCTTTACTTGAAAAAGACCTACCTACGTCTCCGTCTCTTGTAAATATACTAACGCCGTTTCCAAATTCATGATCATTAACTAAATTTAAAGCTTCCTCAAAACTTTTAGCTCTTACAACAGAAAGAACTGGGCCAAAGATTTCCTCTTTATAAATTCTCATATTTTTCTTAACTTTGTCAAACAAGCATCCACCCATATAATACCCTTTTTCGTAACCTTGTAGTTTTAGGTTTCTGCCATCTACTACAAGTTCCGCTCCCTCTTGTACACCAATATCAACATAACTTTTAACCTTTTCTAAATGTTCTTTTGTAACTAATGGACCCATTTCAGAATTTTTATCCATGCCTGGGCCTACCTTTAATTTTTCTACTTGAACTTTTAGATTTTTGACAAGTTGATCACCAATATTACCTACAGCTACAGCAACTGATTGGGCCATACACCTTTCACCTGCAGAACCATACGCTGCTCCCATCAAACCGTTCACCGCTTGATCTAAATCACAGTCTGGCATTACCACGCAATGATTTTTTGCACCTCCAAGCGCTTGAACCCTCTTTTCTTTTTTAGCGCAATTTTCAAAAATGTATTTTGCTATAGGAGTAGAGCCAACGAAACTAACTGCTGAAATATCATTATTATTAATAATTGCATCTACTACCTCCTTGTCACCATTAACAATATTAAAAACTCCTTTGGGTAATCCTGCTTCATTTAATAATTCAGCAAGCATTAAAGAGCATGATGGATCTTTTTCAGATGGCTTAAGGATAAATGTATTTCCACATGCAATTGCCATAGGAAACATCCACATTGGAACCATGGCTGGAAAATTAAAAGGTGTAATTCCAGCGCAAACACCTAACGGCTGTCTAAGTGACCAACTATCCACATTTTTTCCAACATTCTCTGTGAATTCTCCTTTAAGCATTTGAGGTATTCCACAAGCATATTCTACAACTTCCAAACCTCTAGTCAGCGATCCTTTTGCATCCTCATATACTTTGCCATGTTCAGAAACTATAATCTTCGTCAGTTCATCTGCATTTTTTTCGATCAACTCTTTAAACTTAAACATCACTCTAGCTCTTTGTAAAGGAGGGGTGTTTGACCAGTTTAAAAAAGCTTCTCGGGCATGTTCTACAGCTTTATTTAAATCTTCTGAACTGCCAAGTTTGACTATGGCAGTCTCTTCACCTGTAGCAGGATTAAAAACAGACGATGATCTATTAGAATTTCCAGAATACTTTTTGCCGTTAATGAAATGTTCTATTATTTTCATAGCCTTTGAATAAATAAGCTTTTAGCCTGTTGCAAGCATTTTCTTTATAGAGCTAATCGCTTTTGCAGGGTTAAGGCCCTTAGGACATGAATTTGTACAATTCATGATAGTGTGGCATCTATATAATTTCAATTCATCCGCAACTTTTTTTAATCTTTCTTTTTTTTCCTCATCTCTACTATCGCTAATCCATCTATATGCTTGAAGTAAAACAGCAGGGCCTAAGTATTTATCTCCATTCCACCAGTAACTTGGGCAAGAAGTAGAGCAGCACGCACAAAGTATGCACTCATAATAACCATCTAGTTTAGATCTATCGTTTTGTGATTGTATAATTTCTTTTTTTTCAGTATCTGTTTTAGAAGTTTTCAACCAAGGCTGTATTGACTCGTATTGTTTATAAAGATTACTCAAATCCCCTATTAAATCTTTTACAACTTTCAAATGTGGTAAAGGATAAATATTTAATTCTCCTTTAATATCTTCATGAGCCTTTATACAAGATAGAGTATTAATGCCATCGACATTCATGGCACACGATCCACAAACTCCATGAGCACAAGACCTTCTAAAAGTTAAAGATGAATCTATTTCGTTTTTTATTTTAAAAAGTATGTCTAAGACTTTTGGTCCACAATTATCTAAATCAACTTCAAAAGTATCTATTCTTGGATTATGATCATCATCTGGGTTCCATCTGTATACATTGACGATTTTTAGATTTTTAGAACCTGTTTTGTCTTTATAAAATTTGCCTTTAAGTATTTTTGAATTTTTTGGAAGGGCAAATTCAGCCATTAATATACTCGCTCCTTAGGTGGAAAATATTGAACATCGTTAGTTAAGGTTCTCGCATGTACGTCTCTGTATTTAACCTTAACTTCTTTTCCATCTTGCCATGCTAACGTATGTTTCATAAATTTTTTGTCATCCCTTTTGGCAAAATCTTCTCTTGCGTGAGCACCTCTGCTCTCTTTTCTATGATATGCTGAATCCATGGTGGTCATCGCTTGTCTTATTAAATTATCAAATTCTAATGACTCAACAAGATCTGTGTTAAACAAGAGAGATTTATCTTTAACGGATATGTCTTCTAATCCTTCGAATGGTTTTCTAATTTCATCTACACCCTCTTTTAAAGTTTTCTCAGTTCTAAATACTGCACATTTACTCTGCATAGTTTTCTGCATTGATAATCTAAGCTCTGATGTTTTGCTTTCACCTTTAGAATTTCTAATCTTATCAAATCGATCAAGACACTTATCCATTTCACTTTGTGGACTATCGTTATGAGGAGTGTTAGGTTTGACTAGTTCTGCAGCTCTTTTTGCTGCTGCTTTTCCAAATACTACAAGGTCTATCAATGAATTAGAGCCTAATCTATTAGCTCCGTGAACTGAAACGCACGCGGCTTCACCAATTGCCATCAGGCCTGGAACAGTTTGTTCTGAACCATTTAAAGTTAATACCTCGGCTTTGTAATTAGTTGGAATTCCACCCATATTATAATGAACTGTTGGTACTACTGGTATTGGATCTTTTGTAACATCTACTCCTGAAAAAGTTTTTGCAGACTCGGCTATTCCAGGTAATTTATCGTCAATTACTTTGGGATCTAAATGATCTAAGTGTAAGTGAACATGGTCTTTTTCTTTTCCTACACCTCTTCCTTCATTAATCTCTATTGCTATTGATCTACTAACGACATCTCTTGATGCGAGATCCTTGGCGTTGGGCGCATATCTCTCCATAAATCTTTCGCCTTTGGAATTTAATAAAAAACCACCTTCACCTCTAACACCTTCTGATATTAAACATCCTACTCCATATATTCCTGTCGGGTGAAATTGAACAAATTCCATATCTTGTAAAGGTAAGCCAGCTCTCAGGACCATACCATTTCCATCTCCAGTGCAAGTGTGGGCTGAGGTTGCAGAGTAATAAATTTTTCCATAACCACCTGTTGCAATTATTGTAATGTGTGATTTAAATCTATGAATTGTTCCATCATTTAAATTCCAAGCTATTAAGCCTTTGCATTCGCCATCTTTCATTATTAAATCTAAAGCGAAATACTCTATAAAAAATTCTGTATTATGTTTTAATGCTTGTCCATATAAAGTATGAAGAATAGCATGCCCAGTTCTATCTGCTGCTGCACATGTTCTTTGTACGGTACCGTTACCGTAATTTTTAGTCATGCCTCCAAAAGGCCGTTGATAAATTTTACCATCTCTTGTCCTACTGAAAGGCACTCCATATTTTTCTAACTCTAAAACTGCTTTGGGCGCTTCTTTACAAAGATGTTCAATTGCATCCTGATCGCCTAACCAATCAGATCCTTTCACAGTATCGTACATGTGCCATCTCCAATCGTCCTCTCCCATATTTCCCAGTGCAGCTGAAATTCCACCCTGAGCAGCGGATGTATGACTTCGTGTTGGAAAAACTTTTGAAATACATGCGGTTTTTAAACCTGCTTCTGATAAACCAACAGCAGCTCTTAAACCGGAACCCCCAGCTCCTAACACAACAACATCATATTCGTGATCAATTATTTTATAGCTTTTCATATTATAGATTATAAATGGTTATTATAGTTCCAAAAGACAATAGTATAGCAAAAATATATACTAACTTATTTGCGACATTTTTGATTTTTTCGTTACCCATATAGTCCTCAAAAATC
>MDSV01201217.1_pt1 | contig 32116 bp, 19 predicted proteins | sample 810851 | NCBI WGS metagenome assembly MDSV01 (sample SAMN05326640, study PRJNA326480) | marine metagenome | isolation source: seawater | place: Atlantic Ocean: North East | collected 2012 | reverse complement strand
GGCGCCGGAGCTGACGGCGCCGGCGCCTCCTCCTGCTCCTCCGCCGCCGCCGGCGGCTCCGGCGGCGCCTCCTCCTCGTTCTCGAGATCGATCACGATCGCGGATCCGCCGGGAGCCCCGGGAGCCCCGGCCGCGCGCGGACGCGCGGGCGCGGGCGCCTCCGCGCCGGCGCCGTCGTCGCGCCGCACGAACGCCGCCGCCAGCTCGTCCTCGGAATCCGTCTCGTCGTTGCGCGGCGACGCGCGCTCCAGCTCCCACTGGCTCGTGCTCGGCTTCACCTTGACGCGCTCGGCGTTGGTCTTCGCGAGCGCGTCCCCGAGGAACGCGTCGTGTCGCAGCTCGTTCAAAGAGATGGGCTTGCGGCAGATCGGGCACCGCCAGTACTTGCAGTAGTCGCACCGCCCCACGTGCTTCTTCTCCGTGTGCAGGGGGTGGCACTTGGGGTGCCTGGCGAGGTCGGCGCACTTGCTGCGCTGCGAGAAGCGCGTGGCGCGCAGGGTCGCGCGGAGAAAGGTCGTCAGGTCGAAGCACTCCACGTGCTCGCAGTTCGTGCCTTTGCCCGGCGTGGTCATGCGCTGGTGGGACAGCGGGTCCAGAAGCGACACGACGCACTCGTCGTCCACGAGGGAGACGTCGTCGTGCGAGGCGGCGGCGGCGGCGGCGGCGGCGCGCGCGCGCATCGCAATCTCAGCCTGCGTCAGATCGTTGGAGTTGGCCTTGATTTGCTCGACGACGGCCGCGACGCCGTCCTCGCCGCGCGGATCGTGTACGTTCGGATGCAGAGGCATCAGGTCCGTGGGCGTCGTCGTGCCGATGGTCTCGAGGTCGCAGCAGAAGTGCGGTACAAGCGTGGAGGGCAGATCCACCTCCAGCGCGGTCTCGGGGTGGCGCTCCAGGTTGGCGCGGAGATGCTCCACGAAGCACCGCTGGACCGTCTTCCGGGCGGATCCCGCGCTTCCGGGCATCGCGGCGGCCGCATGCGGCGCGGCCGCCGCCATGCCCGCGGCGCCGGCGCCGGGAGTCGCCCTCGCGAACGCCGGCGCGGCGTGATCGGAGCGCGCGGGAAGCGCGGTTGGAGGTTTCGCCGGACCGAGCGACGAAGACGCGGGCACCCCGGGGAACTGCGCTTCTCGCACGGCCACCTGACCGGAAGGGGGTCCCGCCGACTGCGAGGAGGTCATACGCGCCACACGACGAAACCGATGACATGTGCATACGCCTCCGCCGGGAGCGAGGAGGACGCGCGCGTTCGGATTTGATTGTTGGCACCGACGATCGGACGTCTCTTCTTGTCGTCTGCCAGTTGTTCGTGGCATCTCCAAAATGCGGCTGCTCAAGTGACCGGAGGCGTTTCGGACTTTCTCCAGGTCAATTTCGCACCTGCATTCAGTCTCAAAAATAGGAAAATTCGCAAAAAAAAACAATGTGCCGCGAAACGAAACGTCCCCCCCCGTGCGCGCGTCTCCATTGTCGACGCGCGTCTCGCACGTCGCGGCGCACGGCAGGTCCCGCGCGGTCGCGAGCCGACTTCATACGCGCCACCATGCCGCGCGCGACGCGCGCACGCGCCGCGAGAGGCGCCCTGAAGGAGAAGTCGGCCGCGGACGCGAACGTCCCGTCGGTCGAGGGCGTGATGGCTGCTAAAGCCGTTGACGGCATCGCGCGCGGCGCCGCGGACGGCGAGGCCGCGGGGACGATGTTTAACCTCGAAAACGAGCTGCGATCGATGGACATCGAAGGTACGCACCTCGTTTATCACGCCCTGCGCGTTCGCATCGACGTACCTCGCGCATCCCCCCCCGCCCACCCCCTGGAAACGCGCGCATTGCGCCGCGACGCCTGTCGTGGTTTCGCGCACCCGCGGAACTGACGACGCGCCCCCTTCCCCCCGCAGTCGAGCGACGATGCGCGCAGCTCCACGAGGCTGCGGAGACGTTCGCCGCGCGGCTCCCCAAGACGCTCCGCGCGCAGCTCACCAAGGTCCCTAAGAAGGTGCGCGGCATGACCCTGCGCGCGTTCCTCGCGCAGCACGGCGAGGACGTGCGCGCGAGCCTCGCGGAGACGCTCCGCGAGCAGACGCGCCTGGACGACGACGCCGGCGACGACGCCGGCGCGGCGGCGCCCGCGGAGACGAGCGCGGAGAAGGTTCGGAAACGGGGAAGGGCTGCGACCGCCGCGGCGGCCATGCTGGACGCCGCGGGCGGCATCGGCGGGGGCTCGGGCGCCGCCGGCGCCCCGCCGTGCACGCCGGCGGACCGCGGCGTCGGGGGCGGATCGGCCGTCGCGCGCGCGCCCGGCACGACGCGCGGCCCGCGGCGGGGCGAGGTTGTGTACTCCCGAGACGGCTCGCCGCTGGGCGCGCCGGAGGACGGCGACGGGAGCGACGACGAGGAGGAGGCGTCGCACGCGTCCGGTTTGGGGTCGTGCGTGAAGCGGGTGACGATGACGTCGCACAAGAGGCGGCGGGTGGGTCCCGGCGCGAGCGAGCGAGACGGCGACGGCGACGGCGACGACGCGCCCGGTTTGGTGCTGACGACGGATGACGGAAAAGAGATTGACGTCGCCGCCGTTCCCGCGGACGGCGCGGAGGTGGAGGAGACCATGGGCATGCTGGCGAAAATGCAGGCGCAGGTTGCGGCGCACATGGCGAGGCTCATGGCGGGAAGGCGGTGAGCCGCGTGACAATGAGACGGACGCGGAAAGCGCGCGCGCGTTTCGTCTCGCGCGCCGCGCGGCTGTGTACGTAATAAGGAGATCGTTTTCATCGATGCGTCGCGGCGCGCGACGCGTCGCGCCGCGCGTGACGTATCGTACTCGGCGCGTCACACGGAGAGCGTCCCCTTGGAACTGGCCACCGCGCCGGCGCGTCTCGGGTCGACGGCGACGCACTGTTTCAGGCACTTCCCGAAGGCGCGCGCCGCGGCTTCCGCCGCGTCTGCCTCGTCGCCGCCGCCGTCGTCGGCGCGCACGATGTGCGCAGTCATCTGCGCGTTGGCGGCGACGCTCATGAACAGGTGATCCACCATCTCCGCGCTCAAGTCGCCGATGGTCTCCGCGGTAAACACGAGCCCGTTACTGAGGTACGGTCGATTGGACAGGTCCGCGATCACCTCCACGCGCGCGTCGCCCACCCGCGCCGTGGCGCGGCCCATACGGTTGCACCCGGCTTTGCTCCCGAGCGCCTCGTTCAGCACCTGCCCGATGGTGATGGCGACGTCCTCCGTGGTGTGGTGGTCGTCGATCCACAGGTCGCCGCTGGCGTCGACGTTCAGCTGAAACGAGGCTTCTTCTGCCATCGCCAGGAGCAGGGCGTCGAGCGTCTGAATCCCAGTAGTGACCGTCGTCGCGTTCGCCGCGCCGTCCAAGTCCACGGCGACGTCGATGGTGGTTTCCTTCGTCGCGCGCGCTTTGCGCGACGCGCGATGCGAGGCGCTCGACAAGTCAGCATTCGTCTCGCTCGTCTCGAGTCGATCGCCACCGCCCGCCTCGGCTTCGACGTGATCCATCAACGCCCTCGTGCACCGCGCGAACGCCTTGAACGTCGCCTCGACGATGTGGTGCGCGTTGTCCCCGCGGCGCTTCACGAGGGTCACGTCCAGGTTGGCGCTCTCGGCGAGCGCCGACCAAAACGGCTCCGTCAGAGCCGTCTTGTACGTGCCGATGCGCGCGCGGCCGGGCGAGCCGTCGGGACCGTACGGCGCCAGCTCGAAGCGTAGCGAACCGGGCGCGCCACCGCGCGCGAAGGCCAGCTCGCACGTCGAGTATGCCTCGTCCAGCGGCGCGGCGAATTCGGCGCGGCCCGCGGCTCCGGCGGCGGCGCCTGCGACGCCCGGCGCCAGCGTCTGCGCGAGAGCCTGGCCGAGCGCGGCGCCCGCGGCGCGCGCGACAGCCTCGTCCTGCTCGTCCGTGCCGCTAGCATCCACGCACGGCACGGAGGCGACGCCGTCTCTGGAGACGACGACGGAGACACCGAGCTGTGCGTGCGAGGTGAGCTGGTCGATCATGTGGTCGAGGAAAGGCAAGCCGGTGGCGATCTCGCCTCGCGCGCCGAGGTTCACCACCGAGGCCGTGGCTTTGGTCGTGCCGATCTCCGCCGCGCCGGCGCCTTCGGGCCACGAAACCGCGGTCGCTGCGGAGGCGGCGTCCGCGGAGGCGCGAGGCGCGAGCAAGCGCGCCGGACGGCAGCGCGCTGCGGGCCCGCCGACGCCGGGGATGCCGCGGGATGATTTCTTGACAGGGCGCGACGCCGTCGTGAAGACGGGCGTCACGAGGGCAGCCGCGGAGCACGCCATGGCTGATGCGGCGGTCGCGGTCGTGGCGATCTTGGTGCCGACGAAAGCGAGCGGACGTCGAGCGCTGGGACTCGGTCTGCGCGTCGCGGTCGTCTCGAGCCGGACGGGAAGACCCGGAGTTTATCATCCCGAAACGCAGCTGTGAAAAACCCGACGATCCGCTGGGCGTGACGATGAGCGCCGAGACCGAACCACGACGCCCTTCGCCGAGCACTCCGTCGCGCGCGGGCTTCCTTCCCCGCGGCGCGATGGATGTCGCCTCGCTGTTCGGCGCGCGCCACCCCGCGCACGCCGAAGATCTCCGCGTCGCGACCGCCTCCGCGCGGACCGCGCACGCCTGCTTGGCGTGTTTGTTCGTCTCGACGATGGTGGGGTTCACGCTCCTGCGCGCGGCGGGGCTGAAACGCGTGCTCGTCCCGCGGAGCGGCATCATAGGCGTGGGCGTCGCGTGGACCGTCGCCACCGGAACGCTCCTGGCTCTGCGCGCCTCCGACACCACCGCGCTGGCCCTCGCGCCGGGCACGCCCGCGCACGCGCTCGCGGTGGTGTTCCCCGCGCAGACGGCGTTTCTCGCGAGCCTCGTCAGACGACGGCTCGCGCGGCGCGACAAAGCCGCCGCGCTCGCGCTCGCGTTCGTCTTCGCCTTGCTCGCGCTCAACCTGGCGCGGGCGATCGGCGCGAGCGCGCCCGAGGTGCTGCGAGGCGCGAAGCGCGCGGACGGCACGCACGAGGAGCTGGACGTGGTCGAGACGACGGCGGACGTGCTCGTCGCCCTGGCGCGCGCCGCCGCCGGGGCCCTCCTCGCGCTCGCCGGCGCGGAGACGCGCGGAAGCCTCGGCTCGCGACAGGAACTGTTCCTGTCCATCTGCTGGTGCATCTCCGTGCTGGTTCTGGCGCTGCCGCGCTTCGGAGACGGCGTCGTGGCGTTCGGGGACGCGCTGGGCGGCGCCGCGAAGGTGGCGGGGACGGACGCGGCGAAAAAGACGCGCGCGGCGCCGGGCTTCGCGGCGCGATACGCGCTTCGCGCCTCCACGGCGTGCGCCGCGCACTGGTGCGGTCTGCTCGCGGTGAAGCTCGCGCCGGGCCGGTACGCGACAAAAAAGCGCGACGAGGAGAACAAGCGGGAGGACACCAAGAAGGATAAGTAGCTCGCTGTTGATACGTGTTAATACTCTAGCTCTAGACTACCGTGTAGGGCCCGCGCGCCGACGCGCTCTAGTCCTCCCGCCGTCGGTTCGCGCGGAGGAGCTCCACGAGCAACGCGACGCCGAACCCGGTACCCCGGCCGCTTCCCTTCGTCGTGGCCGGCCCCGCGATGTCCACGTGCAGCCACCGCTTCGCGTTCGCGCCGTCCTCGCCGCCGCTCGCCGCCGAGAAGCCCGGCGCCAGGTGGTTGGCGACGAACTGCCCCGCGCAAGAAGCCTGCGCGTTGGACCGATCCTTCACCGAGTTGCGCATGTCCGCGACGGCGCTTCCGAACTCCTTCGAGAAGAACTCCGGCGCGTACGGCAGCGCGTGCGTCAAATCACCGGAGACCCGCCCCGCCCGCACGCACGCCGTCTCGAGCGCCTCGCAATCGCTCACGATCCCGGCGAAGTGACGCCCGGTGGCCACCATCTGCGCGCCGGTGAGGGTCGCGACGTCGACGACGTCGTCCGCGCCGATCGTCTCGCCAGACGCGAAGGCGACGCCGTCCGCCAGAACCAGCCGACCCTCGGCGTCGGTGTTGTTGATCTCCACGCTCCTGCCGCTCTTGCAAAGCAGCACGTCGTCCGGCCGGAACGCCGCGGGGCCCACGGCATTCTCGGCGACGCACAGCACGCAGTGCAGGTCCCCGCCCCCGCGCCTCGCGCCGTCCGGGTCGAGCGCGACGGCGGCGCGGAACGCCCCGAGCGTCGCCGCGGCGCCGCCGAGGTCCGTCTTCATCCCGGGCATGCCGCTTTTTCCCTTGATCTGCAAACCGCCGGTGTCGAAGGTGATGCCCTTACCGACCAGCGCGACCGAGCGAGCGGCGGGTTTCCCCGAGGCTCCGGAGGGCGCCGCGCCCCGGTGGCACAGGTGCACCAAGGCGGGCTCGCGGCCGTCGCGCGCGGCGGCGGCGCCGACGCTGACGATGCCGCCGAACCCGCCGGCGACCAGCTCCGCCTCGCGGAGCGTCGTCGCGGTGACCGGCGAGGCGCCCGGACGCGCGTTCAGCTCGGCGCACGCGCCCAACGCCTCGGCCACCAGCGCGTCCGGGTCCATCAACGCGGGGGGCGTGTCCACGATGCGCGCGGCGAGGCGCACGCCGCCGGCCACCGCCGCCGCCGACGCCAGCGCGTCGGCGTCGACGGCGCCGGAGCCCGCCGCCGCCGCCGACGCGTCGAAGAGCGCGACGCGGACCGTTCCCTTGACCGCGACCGCTCCCCTGCCGCGCTCGGTGTGGCGAGAGGCGGTGGACTTCGCCGAGTACGTCGGGAAGGCGCGCGCGACGGCGGCGGCGATCGCGACCGCCTCCGACGCATCCGCCAAGGCGCACACGACGCCCAGCGTCTTCCCGCGTTTGGGCGTCTCGAGCCCGGCGAGCCACTTCGCCGCGGCGTGCGACGCGGAGGGCGCGTTGTGCCGCGACAACGCGCTCGCGTCGGGCAGAATCACGACGGTGAGCTCCAGCAGCGACTCGGACGCGTAGGAGTTCGGGATGAGCACGCTGGTCGTGCGTTTCCCGCCTCCGTTCCCGGGCGTCGCGGCCTCCGCGAGCGCGCGCGCGTGGGCGCGGACCGGCTCGGGCACCTGCGCCAGCATCCGCTCATCAAGCACGCACGCCTTCTTGCCCACGACCGCGAGGGCGTCGCACGACGCCGCGTCCTCGACGGACGGCGCGAATTCCAGCGGCGAAGACGCGGCCCACTCCGCGTCGCTCGCGGGCGTCGTCACCGCGGGCGTCGCGGAATCTGTCGCCCGCGCGCGCGTCGCCGCGCGAGCTCGCTCGCCACGGCGAAGGCGCCTCGCCGAGACGGCCCCGTCTGCGCCGTGACGAGAGCGCAGCCGCGGCGACGCGGATCGGCCGACGCGGGGGACGGCGACAGCGGGGAGGGGGCGTGCGGTTGGTGCTGCCATCGCGGGGAGACGCGCCGGGTCGGACGGTCGGGCGCGTCGGGAGGAGTGGCGCGCGTCAGAGGCGATGGACTCTGCCGGAAACGACGAATACTCGGGAGGATCTTCAAACTCCGAGACCGCCCGTTCGGCGGGTCACCGACACGTGGTCCCACTTGGATAAAACTCGCGAGAATATCTCCGCTCGCTCGGATCTCGCGCGCCACAACGAGCCGCGCGCCTCCGTCGCAGCCCGCTCGTCACGCTCAACGCGATGGCGACCGTCTCGCACGCCGCACCCGCCATCGTGGCGCGCGCGCCCGCCGCGCGCGTCTCCGCGCGCGCCGCCGCCGCGCCCGCGCGGCTCGCCGTCGCCCCCCGCGCGTCCGCGGCCAACCGGTTCGCCACCCGCGGACGCGTCGCCGCCGGAGCGGTCCGCGCTCGCGCGCCCGCGTCCACGCGCCTCCGCGCGGCGTCGAGCGACGAGGCGTCCCCCGCGGCCGCCCCCGCGATGTCGGACCTGGACGTGAAGTGCGCGGCGCTCTTCGCGACGTTCGCGGTGGCCTTCTTCGCCGCCGATCCCGCGTGCGCCGCGGAGCCGGAGGCGGCGGCGCGCGCCCTCGACGCGGCGTCCGGGGCGCCGCCCCTGTTCGACCTCGCGGGCGGCGAGGTGCCTTTCTGGGCGAACATGGTGAAGTACGCGCGCTTCTCCATCTCCATCATGGTCGGGTTCGCGTTCATGTTCGGGCGGCCGGTGGTGAACCTGCTGAAAAAGCCGCAAACCGCGGTGTTGGTCATCGGCGGCGGCGTGGGGGGGTTCAAGTTCTTCAAGTGGACCATCGAGACGATGAGCGGGATCAACGACGACATGACCATGAACTACTGATGCGCGACCGTCGACGGACGACGCGCGGGCCTCGGCGTCGCGATGGGGTTACGATTCGTGACCTGCGGCGCCGCGGAGACGCGGCGGACGGATCCATCATCTTGAAAACATACAATTGTAGTCACCACATCACGCGCGATCGATTCCGAACCCGTGAGCCCCATCTCGTGACGCGCCGGAGCCGCGCAATCGCGTTTCGGCCCGAAACCCGAACCCGGCGCTATCCCTGACCCGCGCGCAGACGCGGCACGCGCGCCGGCCTGCTTAGCGGGCGCACGCCGCGGACCACGAGCGCGAACAGCTCGACCCGGAGAAGTGATTCCGAGCCGAGCGGACCGCGCGGGTGGTTCCGGGGTGCGAGGCGCGCGCGTGCGCACGCAGAACGCGTGAAGGAGTTAGGGTAGTGAGACTGCAGTCGGGCTGACGAGGACAGCCTGTGCGTATCCAACGCGCTCGGATTCACGTAGGTCACGCGCCTCTCCGGTTGTTCGAGGGACCGCCTGTCGCTCCCGCCGACGCCCGCGTCGCGTTCGCGCGTCCTCCGCGCGTCCCTCGCGCTCGGCTCGGACTCGCGCGCGATGGCGTCCCCGGGCGCGGCTTGGCGCCGCGCGCTCGCGTCGAGGCGAGCGGTGGGCTTTGGGGAATCGAACGCGCGAGGCGCGTTCGGCGTCCACGCCTCCGTCGGTGCGGCGGGAGGAGAGACGACGACCTCGGGGTCTGCGCCGTCCACGAGTTTCGGCGACGCGACACGGCCGAGCGCGCGCGCCTTCTCGACGCGCGGGGTGGCGTCCGCCACTCCCCCGTCGCGCTCGCCCGCGCTGGCGGAGAAGTTCAGCAAGGCGCTGGTGGACGACATCTACCGCTCGTCGTTCCGGAACCAGACGGGCGTCTCGCTGAAGTACATGATGGACTTCGGCGCGCAGCCGATCCACCGGCAGCTCATGGTGAGCGCGCAGTTCCTGCACAAGGAGCTCCCCGTGCGGCTGGCGCACCGCGTCGCCGAGCTCGAGAACCTGCCGCTCGGGCTGAGCAGCAAGGAGCAGGTGCGCGCCGTGCGCGACTGGTACGTGGAGTCGTACGACGAGCTCAAGTCCTTCCCGAAGATCGAGAACATGGAGGACGAGGCGCGGTTCACGAAGATGATCGAGGGCGTGATGAACAAGCACGCCAACGTCGTGCCGATGATCGCGCGGGGGGTTCTGGAGCTCAAGATGGAGCTCGCGGGGCGAGGCGGCGCCGACGCCGCCATGGGCGGCGGGTCGCGGAGTAGCCTGGAGCGGACCTTGGGCGCGGACCTCCCCGAAATCTCGCAGTTCCTCGACGGGTTCTACATGTCCCGCATCGGCATCCGCATGCTCATCGGGCAGCACGTCGCGCTTCACGAGGAGAACCCGCGCGCGGACCACATCGGCTTGATATGCACGAAGATGAGTCCGCGCGACGTCGTGCGCGACGCGATCGACGACGCGCGGAGCATCTGCATGCGTCAGTACGGCGACGCGCCCGAGGTTGAAGTTTTCGGGGGCGAGAACTTCGCGTTCGCGTACGTGCCCGGCCATCTGCACCAGATGCTCTTCGAGCTGGTGAAGAACTCGCTGCGCGCGGTGTCAGAGAAGTACGCCGAGTCCCTGGACAACCCGCCGCCCATCCGCGTGGTGATCGCGGAAGGCGCCGAGGACGTGACGATCAAAATCAGCGACGAGGGCGGCGGGATCCGGCGCAGCGGCTTGCGGCGCATCTGGACCTACCTGTACACAACCGCGGACTCGCCGCTGCTGGACATGGACGGAGACGCCGCCTCCGCGGGCGGGCCCGTCGTGCTGGCGGGGTACGGCTACGGGCTCCCGCTCTCGCGCCTCTACGCGCGGTACTTCGGCGGCGACTTGCAGGTGATATCCATGGACGGATACGGCACGGACGCCTACCTACACCTCAACCGCCTGGGGAACGTGCAGGAACCGCTGCCGTAGGGAGTCGCGCGAGATGGGCGATTCGCGGGATCGAACGCCGCGCGTTCTTTTTTCGAGTGAAGGAAAATCTTCACGTTTCATTCGTCGCGTCGTCGGGCGATAGTACTATAGTACCCGCTCGTACGCGTGAAACGCGCAGATGGTGGTTTCGATCGCGGCGCTCTCGCGTTCCCGAGCAACAAAGCTCACGCCGTCGCGAGACGGGGCACGTGCGGCGTGGGCACGAGGTTCGCGGGGCACGCCGCGGTCGCCGCCTTCTCGGTGTCCCCGTTTTTTTCGGCGGCGGCGGCGTCCAGGCCCGTCTTCAGGAATGCCTCCGCCAACGCCAGCGAGCACCGCGCGAACGCCTCACCCGCGGGGTCCGGCGCGAGGGGATCCCGGCGCAGTCCCTCGGGATTCCCCTCGCCGCGCAGCGTCGCCGTGACCTCCACGAAGCGGGGGCCCACGACGGCCTTCTCGCGGGGGGCCGCGGGGCCCTTCGGCCGGCCCCGCCCGCGCGCGCGCCACGCGGCGTCGTCCCCCGCCGCCTCCGCCGCCTCCGCCGCCGCCTCGAACGCCTTCATGGCCTTCGCGCGGTCTCCCGCGGCGACCGCGCGCAGCTCAGCGGCGGCGCGCAGCTGCGCGTCCACGCCGCGCGATTCCGACGCGAGCGCGCGGTCCAGGTCGCGCAACAAAGTCTTCTCCTCCTCGAGCGTCTCGTCCGCGCCCGCGCCCGTGGCGCCGACGTTCAGACTGCTCGCCAGCTCCGTGTCCTGCTTCACCTTCTGCAGGCGGCGCCTGCTGCGGCGCAGCGCCGCGGCTCGGCCCTTCAGGTCCGCCACCACCAGGTCTATCCAGCGCAGCGCGTGTTTCAGGATCGCCGCGGGCGCCGCGGCGTCGCCGCGCGCGAGCGCCTCCGCCGCCGGCTCGCGGTTTCCGGGCGGCGGCGAGCTTTCCCGCGTCGCGCCCGTCGCGCCCGTCGCGGCGGCGGCCGACGCCGGCGCGACGGGTCGGTTTCGGTCCGCCGCGCTCGTCGGCGGACGCCGCCGCGAGTCTCCAGACACCGCCGTGTCGGGCGCACGCTTCCCTCCGAGGCTCGGCTTCGAGGACCCGCTCGCGGTTTCCCGCGACCGAACGTGCGAAACAGCCTTCGCCGCGTCGTCGGACTCGGCCGCCCCGCCGCCGCCGGCGGAGCGCGGCGCGGCGGGTCCCGCCGCGCTCTTGTCGCCGGCCGCCACCCGGCCCTTCGTCTTGTGGCCCTTGGGCGCGCACGCGCCCTCCGCGAGCGCGAGGTCCGCGCGGAACGGCGAGCCCGAGGACGCGGCGAGGAGCAGCGCCAGGCCGGCGAGGCCGCCGGTTCGGTCCGCGTCGAGCGCCGCGGCGGCTTCCCGCATGGCGCGTTCGGCCACCGCCTCGGGCACGGGGCTCTGCCCGAGGAGCGCGGCCGCGGAAGGGGACGAGAGCGCCGCGAGCGCCATCGCGTTCACGCCCGTGTCCGCGGGGGGTACGGGCGCGTACGCCTGGTGCCTCTGCGCGGGCGCGCGGGGGGGCTTGCCGCCCTTACCCGCGCGCTTCGCCGCGACGGGCTTCTCGACCTGCTTCTCGCCGTTGCCCGGCTTCTTCGCCCGGGCGGGGGGATGGACGCGCACGCGCTTCGCGGGGGACGGGCTCTGGAAGCGCTCGGGGACCTTCGCCTTGCGCTTCAGGCGGCCGCCTTCGGGTGCGGCCGCGCGAGGCGGCGTCGCCGCGGGCGTGGCAATGGCGGACATGACGTCCTACGCCCTACGGACCTTCTGGGGATCCCGTCGGACAGTCCGACAGCGCCGTGGTTCGCGGGGGAGCGCGACTCGACTCCTCGGGGTGGCGTGTCGAGCGCGCGCGCCGAGCGATCCACCGGGACTTCGACACGACGTCGTCGGAAAGGACGTGGGACGTGCGTGCGGCGCGTCGGCGCGAGGGCGTTGCGGCGCGTGACGGTGCGCTCGTGCGTCGCGGTGTGGAGCTGTCCTTGGATTTCGAACTGTCAAGGGAGTTTTTTTGAACCAAACTTTATCTTTTTCGAGGTCAACGGTCGGGCCCTCGGCCCGTCCGGCCGACGGCGACCGCGTCAGGGCCCGCCGGCTGGTGCGTCTTCTCGCCCACGACGCCGTTTCGGGACACTTCGCGTCGCGCCGCGCCGAGGTCTCGCGCCGTCGGCACCGCAGACACCTCGGCCCTCGGTCCGTCCCCGGCGAGGTTCGCGTTTGAAACGCGCTCGCGGTAACAACGCGTTTCCGCCGATCCCGCGCGGCTCCGCTTCGCAATGCCGCCTCCCCGCCGCGGCGCCGCGGACGCGGACGAGCTCGACCACGCCGTGGCGTTCCTGAAGACCCGCGACGGGCTGGATAAGTCTTTGAAGCTCATGCGGTACGCCGCGATGCTCGGCGCGTTCGGCGTGGACCCGCGCGGCGTGACCGGCTCGAAGCTCCGCGACCTCGACCGGAGCACCGCCGTCGCGAGGAAGTTCCTGCGCCTGGGCAAGTTTCTGGGAAACGCCCGCGATGTGCGCGCGCGCTGGCGCGCGCGAGAGCGTTTGATGGTTGAAACAGGCCCCGTCGCGACCAAGGTGCGCCGCATCGAGGAGACGGACGCGCGGGCCAGTCTCGCGCACGCGGAGGCGCTGCGCCTGAACCGGCTCGCCATCGGACGCTCGGGCGCGTCCCTCGCGTACTACTTCCTCGAGCAGTTCGTCTGGGCGAAAGCCGTCGGGCTGATTCGCGCGCGAAACGCGAGCGCGCGCGTCGCGCGACTCGCCGCCCTCGCCGAGCTCGCCGTGTACGTCTTCTCGCTGCAGATGTGCTGGGGCGAGTTGCGCGGCGCGGGCGCCGCCTTCGACGAAGCGGAGAAGGCGCTGCTGCGGGCGAAGAAGCGCGACGACGACGACGACGCGTATCGCGACGACGACGACGGCGACGACGACGGCGACGACGACGGCGACGACGACGGCGACGACGACGACGACGACGGCGAGACTCGCCGACGCGCGCGTTTACCGTTCGCGCGACGAAGCCTCGCCGCGGAGACGGAGCGCGCGTCGACGCGCGCGTCGCTGACGCTGCGCGGTGGGAGCACCGGAAGCGCCGCCTCGTCGCCTCTGAAGAACGCCTCGCGGCGCGCCGTTCGGTTCCTGCAGCGCATCTCGCGCTTCGAGGCGTTTGGCGGCGCGGCGTCGGCGGAGGACCTGGAGGCGGCGCGCGCCGGCGCGCGGCGCCGGCTGTTCCTGGCGCGCGCGGCGTTCGCGGCGGAGGCCGCGGACGCCGTGGCGTGCGTGGGCGAGGTCACCGGGGGGAAGGCGAACCCGCTGCGCAGGCCCGGCTTGGTGGGCGTGCTCGGGCTCGTCTCCGCCGTCTGCGGCGTCTACGAGAAGTGGGAGACGACCGAGCCGTGACGGTTTTTTTTTATTTCTTTTTTTAGTGCAATCGTCGTCGCGTCGCGCGCCGCCTCGCGTCGTAGGCGTCAGAGGTGTTTTGTCCCGACTCACTTGCCCTTCACGAGCTGCTTGAACGCGGCGCCCGCCTTGAACTTGGGCGCCTCGGTGGCTGGGATCTGGATCGCCGCGCCGGTCTGCGGGTTCACGCCCGCGCGCGCGGCGCGCGAGGCCTTCTCGAACGTGCCGAAGCCCTGAAACGTCACGCGCTCGCCCTTGGCGACGGACGACGCGACGCCCTCCAGCAGCGCCTTGTAGGACGCCTCCGCCTGCTTGCTCGTCACGCCCGCGGCGTCCTTGATGAGCTCGATCGCCCACGCTTTGCCGAGCGCGCCCGCGGGGGGCTTGCTCGCGAAGCCGCGAACCGAACCGGCGCGGGCGGCGGAGGCGCGGCGGAGCGTCGCGAAGAGCGTCATCGTCTTTCGGTGCCGAAAACGAGCCTGCGCGTTTTTTTCGCGAGTCGCGCGTCGACGACGGTTTCGCGAAGGCGCGCGGACGGGCGAAGACGACGCGGAGACGGCGAGGGAAGGGAGGGAAGAGGCGCGAGGAGAGGAGACGCGTCAACGCGCGAGCGTGTCGGATCGCGGGTCGGTCGATGGGCGGGCCTCTGCGTCTCGGCCGAGCGCGCGCCGCGGACCCGTCGCGCGTTCGGGAGCGCGGCGCGCCGGGAGACGACCCCGCGAGCGCGCGATCGACGGATTCGACGAGCGACTTTGTTTTTGGCGCGCAAATGGCCACCGCGGCGCGGGGGGGAGGCGGCGGGACCGAAGGCGACGAACGGCAGGTTCGCTCGAGGACGCGTCGGTGAATACGACTCGCGCGTTCGATGAGAAGCGGCGGAAGGGCGCGCACCTTGGAAGCGGGAGACGCGTCCGGGGTTGTGGCGCGCGAGCGGCACGCGCTCGCGAACGCGTCTCGTCCGATGCGCGACGGGGAGAAAAGCGCACGGTGATTTTTTCCCCTGTAGAGCTTTCTCTGATACCTTCGTTTACGTATGGGCAAACAGTCTGATAATCGAGAGAGAAATCGGTTGGAACACCGCCATCTGGCTGGCAATCGCGTTTGAAGGATCCTCACGCGCGTGGACTCGGGCCTCCTCGCGTCACTTCCGACGCCGCGCGACAGGGCGACGCGGGCGTCCCAAGCCGAGGGACCACATACGCGAAGCGCTTCGTGTGGCCCCCACGGCGCGCGCGTGACGCGAGACGCATCGCTTCGTCTCGCCCGACGGTTAAGAATTTATGGTCGCGTGCGGCTTCGCGACGGCGCCGAGCGACGCCGGCGTCGGAGCGCGACGCGCCGCGGGAGCCTCCGCGTCGGCGCCCCGGCGTCTCGCCGCGCACGCGGACATGCGCCACGCCGCGCGCAGGCTCGCTTCGAGTCTGGCGACCTCCCCGAGCGGCGCGCGGATGCGCGCGCGCGTCGGCGGTCGATCGCCGTGGAGGAGGGCGCCGCCCGCGTGCGCGTCCGCCGATCGGTCGTTCGGCGCGGGCGCGGCGGGCTCGGGCCACGACTCCGGGGGCAGAGCCGCCGCGAACGCGCACGGCAAGGACATCGGGGTCCCGCGGATCCCGCGCGCGCGGGTCAGCGCGGACCAGAGGCTGGACCCGCGCGCGAGCGCGACGTCCAGCCCCGCGGCGTCGCCGTCGAGGCCGTGGACGTCCACTCCGGAGCCGCCGCGCGCCGCGCCGCGCGTGCCGCCGCGCGTGCCCGCGGACGCCTCGGGGCCGAGCTTCGAGCTCTTTGGGGATGACTCGCCGCCCGAGCTCTTCGGAGACAAGAGCTCGGCGAGCGCGGACTCCGACGCTCTCAACGCCGACCCGAACGTTTTTGCAAACGCGGCGGCGTCCGCGAACGGCCCGTCCGCTCCTGAGCCGTTCGCGACGCTGCGCGGCGAGATTCGCCGCGTCACGTTCCACAACGCCGACAACTTCTACACCGTCGCGCGCGTGCGCGTCGCCTCCGCGGACGTCGCCTCCCTGCCCGTCGGCGCGACCGCGCAGGGGGGTCCCGGCGGCGGCGAGGGCTCGAAGTACCGCAAGTACAAGAAGCGCGGCCGCGGCGGGAAGGGAGGCGCGGCGGCGCGCGAGGCGACGGTGACCGTGGTCGGGCACATCCCGGGCGCCGCCGAGGGGACCAACCTGCTGATGACGGGCGACTGGCGCGACGTCGAGAAGTGGGGAACGCAGTTCCTGCTCAACGCCACCCCGAAGGAAGTGGCGCCCGCGGACGAGGACGCGATGCTGCGGTACCTGGCGGGCGGCGCGCTGCCGGGCGTCGGGAAGGCCACCGCCGCCAAGCTGGTGGCGCACTTCGGGACGGACGTGTTCGCCGCGTTCGACGCGCCGGACGCCGAGGTCCGGCTGCGCGCGTGCCCGGGCGTCGGCGCGAAAACCGCCGCGAAGCTCGCCCGAGCCTGGGGGGACTCGCGCGGGCGCAGAGAAGCCGCGCGCTTCCTGGAGGCGCACGGCGTCGCGCCCGCGCTCGCGCAGCGGGTCGCCGCCGCGCACGGCGCTGAAACCCAAGCGCGGGTCACCGCCGACCCTTTCGGCGCGCTCACCGGGATCCGCGGCGCGACGTTCCACCGCTGCGACGCGCTCGCGGCGCGGCTGGGCAAGGCGCCGGACGCCGAGCAGCGGCTGGCGGCGGCCGTGCTGCGCGTGCTGCAGCACGAGGCGGTGAGCGACGGGCACGTCTACGCGCCCTGGGCGCGCCTGGCGGACGGCGTCGCCCGGCTGGTCGGCCCGCGGCAGTTCCGCTCGCTGCGGCCGGGCGCGCTCGAGGCGGCGGCGGACCTGCTGCTGCGGCGCGGGGACGTCGCCGTGGCGTCCGCGCGGAACGTCGCCGCGCGCGGGGAGGGCGACGACGGCGCGGAGGGTCCGCGCCGCGCGTTCGGCGAGGACGAAGAAGAGACCTTCGCGGCTACCGCGGCGTCGGCGGCGGCGGCGTGCGACTTGGCCGGCGACCGCGCGGCGTTTTGGCGGAGCGTCGTCGTCTCGACGGCGGCGCTTCACGACGCGGAGGCTGCCGTGGCGCTGGACATCGCGGCGCGGCTCCGACAGCCCTCGCGCGAGCCGGACGTGCCGCGCGTCCGGCGGTGGCTGCAAGCCGCAGCGGCGAAGGAGGGCTGGAGGCTGCTGTCGCCCGCGCAGGAGGCGTTTCTGGACCTGGCGCTGCGCGAGCCCATCTGCGTGCTCACCGGCGGCCCGGGCACCGGCAAGACGTTCGCGACGCACATCGCCGTTCGGCTGTGGCGCGCGATGGGGCGCAAGGTGCTGATGTGCGCGCCCACCGGCAGGGCGGCGCAGAGGCTCGCGGAGATCGCCACCGCGGGCCGGCGCATGAGCCAGCCCGTGCAGAGCTCGACCATCCACCGCCTGCTGGAGACGCGGCGCGGGAACGGCGGGCCGAGCGGCGCGCGCGGCGACGACGACGACGACGTCGACGGATCGTCGGGAGACGAGAGCGCTCTGTCGTACAAAGGCGCGTTCGCGCGCGACGCGGCGTCGCCGCTCGACGCGGACGTCGTCGTCGTCGACGAGAGCTCCATGCTGGACGTGCCGCTGTGCGCCGCGCTGCTGGACGCCGTCAAGCCGGACGCGCAGCTGGTGTTTGTGGGCGACGCCGATCAGCTGCCCAGCGTGGGGCCGGGGAGCGTGCTCCGCGACGTGCTGCTTTCGCGCGCGGTGCCGGCGGTGCAGCTGCGGGACGTCTTCAGGCAGGCGGAGCAGAGCGGGATCGTGCGCGCCGCGCACGCCATCAACGCGGGGCGGATGCCCGAGGTGCCCGTGCGGCGCTGGGACGCCGCCGCGTTCGCGCTCGCGCCGGCGGCGGAAGCTGCCGACGCGGCGACGCGGCCTTCGCCGACGGCGGCGGCGACGAAAACGCACACGGAAGACTGGACCGGCGCGGACTGCGTGTGGATCACGCTCTCGGACGACTCCCCCGCCGGGTACGAGGGCGCGCTCGAGTCTCTGTTCGAGGGATCTTTGCCCGCGCTGGCGGGTTTAGACCCGGCGCGCGACGTGCAGGTGCTGACGCCGTTCCGGCGCGGACCGGCGTCCACGTCGCAGCTCAACGCGTTCCTGCAGGCGCGGCTGAACCCGCCCGCGCGCGGGAAGGCGGAGACGCGCGTGGGCGACGTGACGCTGCGCGAGGGCGACCGCGTGCTGCAGCAGCGCAACGACTACACCAAGGAGGTGTTCAACGGCGACCTCGGGACGGTGACGGCCGTGGACGGCGACGGGAGCGTGCGCGTCGTGTTCGGCGCCGCGGCGAGCGAAGCCGGAGGCGCCGCCGGAGACTCCGCCGGAGGCGCCGCCTCCGCCGGAGACGAGGACGCCGCGTCGGTCTCCCCCGTCGCGCGCGCGGTGGCGTCTTTGGAATCTGGCGTCGGGCGGGAGGTTTCTTACTCGCGCGCGGAGAGCCGCGACCTGCTCCCCGCGTGGGCGCTCACCGTGCACAAAGCGCAGGGCTCGGAGTACCGCGCGGTGGTGCTGTGCCTGGCGAATGCGCACCGCCCTCTGCTGCGGCGCGAGCTCGTGTACACCGCGGCGAGCCGCGCGAAGGAGGCGCTCATCGTGTTGGCGCCACCCAGCGCGATGCGCGTCGCCGTGGAGACGGTCGGCAACGACCGGCGGTGCACGACGCTCGCGCGGCGGCTGGCGCCGCTCGCGCCGGAGGCGCCCGCGTGTCCGGCGACGGCGGCGGTGGCGGCGGCGGCGGATGCCGCCGCGAGGAAACGGGAAGCGGAAGACGCGCGCGGCGCATAGCGCGACGCGCCTTCGCGGAGGAGGAGGTGAGTACGGTATTTTTTTTACGTTCAAAATACGGTTACGGTAAGATCACCTTTGTGTGTGTGTGTGTACGCCGCGGAGCGTCTCGAGGAGTTTCGCGTCTCTCGCGCCGCGTCGCGGACGAAACGCTCCTCTCTTTTTTTCGTGTCGCGCCTCGCTCTCGCTTACCAGCCGGACCTGCGCCCCTGCTCCTTGGCGCGGTCGCGCGCGGCGCGCGCGATTTCCTTCGCCTCGGCGGTGCTCATTCGCTTGGGCGTGGTGCGCTGCGGCAGGCGGATGCCGTTCGCGGACTGGAAGCGAAGCACGCGGTTCATGAGCTCCACGCGGTCGGCGCCTTCGTACTTGTCCACCACCTTGCCATCCGCCATGAACACGAAGGCGGGCACCGACGCGATGCCCCACTCCTTGGCGATGGCCTTCGTCTCCTCGTTGCTGTCCACGGCGATGCGCGCCCAGCGCGTGAAGCCGACGGTGTTGCGCGCCAGCGAGAGCACCGCGGGGAAGATGTGCAGGCACCCCGCGGGCGCGTCCTTGTCCACGCCGATGTCCACGATGGCCAGCTGCTTGTCGCACGGCACGTCGATGCCGGTGTCGAACCCCGCGGCGGCGGGCTGCGCCATCGAGCACGAGTCGATGAAGTCGCGCAGGTCGCTCTTGGACTTCACCTCGGAGACGTAGTCCGACGTGCGCAGGCCCGCCGCGCCGGCGCCGCCGTAGTAAAGGACGCCCTCGGAAAGAGCCTCCTGCGCGCCCGCGCCCGCGCCGACGTGCTGCCACAGGAGCTCGCCGTTCTGGAGACGGGCGACGAAGACAAACAAAACGAGGAGGCAAAATCGTGTTTGTTAGCTTTTTCACGCCCGTCCGCGTCGGGCAGTTGGGTTTACGGGAAAAAACGATCGCGAACGACTGAAGAGAGGGGCCGGGGGAAGCCTTGGAGGGACGCGAACGTACCTTGTAGTACTGGTAGGTGGGGTACTTGGTCACGCCGAGCGCCTTGGCGACGTCGCGAGCCCGGCCGCCCTCGAGCACCTCGACGCGGAGGAAGTTGACGTCCGTGGCCTCGCGCGCGATGCGCGCAAGGGAGGAGGAGAGGGCGCGGCACGCGCCGTCGTCGAACTGGAGGTTGGCAGTTCCCGCGTTCTTGCTCCAGGCATCGTCGGACATGACGCACTCCTCCTCGGACTCAACGGAGACCATCACGAGTCTGTCGCCCGCGAGCGAGAGCGCAGCCTCGAACTCCTCCACGCTGTGGATCTCCTGCGTGCGATCCATGACGCGTTCGGTCTCGGCGGCGCGACGCTCCTCGACTGAGTTGTACCCGGCGTTTACGCGGAACGCGGCGGCGCGCGCGCGGGTGGGCTTGGCGCCGCGGAGCGCGCGGCGGGCGACCGGGGTCGCCGTGAAAGCGGAGGCGGAGAGGGCGCTCATCGTAACGGGCGACGCGTGTGTGTTGGTGTGGCGCTCCCTCGGATCGAGCCCGAAAAGCAAACAATATCGCGCGAGCTGAGTCACCGGTGCATAATTTTTTCGCCGACTAAATGCTCGTGCGTGACTGCTCGCGCCAAAAGATCGTGGAATCGGCGGGATTTTTCAGCAAATCGCGAATCGACTGGAATTGAAAGAACGAAACGCCTCGTCCGAGAAGAACGCGAGCGATGAGAAGAAGAAAAGCTGCGACGACCGACGCGGTGGACAGAAGGGACGGCGAGAGAGGTGGCTGCCCCGGGCGGCGACTCGCCTGTTCGTCGTCCCTCGTCCCCCGTTCTCGAGCGCGAGGCATGTCCGGCGCCCGCGTCCACGACTTGAGCGAGCGAGCCAAGTCGAGGTTCTTCCCGCATGACCTTGATGATGACTGGCGGAGCCCCGACCTGGCGACGCCTGGTTTCTCGGATGCGGCTTCGTCGTCCGCGCGACGCCTGTTATCCGCGTGCGAGGCGCTGTGGCGCGCGGACGCCGATGAGGGCAGGGACCTGGCGAACGGCTCGGTGTACGCGGGGACGTGCGGCGCGGCGCTGTTGCTGTACAAGCTGGCGATGATGACGAACGATGAGCGCTCCCCCGGGGATGACCGAAACCGCGGCGGGACGCGCTTCGGGAAAAAAGACTTGCTCGTTCGCGCGCTGTCGTTTTGTAAGACCGCCTCCGCGGCGCTCCACGCCGGCCGCGTGGGTCCTCCAGGAGGCAAAGACGAGCACGCGCCCCTGAGTTTCCTGGAGGGCGAGGCGGGCTCGCACGCCGTGACCGCCGCCGTGCACCACGCGCTCGGCGACGCCGAGAGGGCGGAGGCGTGCGTCGCGCGCCTCGCCGCGTTAAGCGATGGCGTTTTGCGCGCGCCGAAAGAGGACTGCGAGCTGCTGTACGGCCGCTGCGGGTACCTGCACGCGCTTCTGTTCGCGCGTCGTCGGGCGCTGCACACGCACAGAAGAGACGAGCTGCTGCCCGTGTCGCTGTTCGCGTCCGTCGCGGCGCAAGTCGTGCGAGAAGGGCTCGCGAAGGACCGCGCCGACGCTCGGAATGACGAAACCGGAACCGGAAAAACGCCGCGCTCCCCGCGCCTCGCGCACGCGTGGCGCGGGAAGCGGTACCTGGGCTTCGCGCACGGCTCGTGCGGGATCGTCACCACGCTGTTGCAGTGTTTAGAAACGTTCGGTGATGCGGTGTTTGAGGCGTGCGATGACGTGAACGCGACGAAGGCGGCGCTGGACGAGACCGTCTCTTCTTTGCTGGCGTCGTCCTTCGCCGACGGCAACTTGCCCTCCAGCGCGTCGTCCACGTCCGGCAACGTGCTGGTGCAGTGGTGCCACGGCGCGCCCGGCCTGATCGTGCTCCTCGCGCAGAGGCTGCGGATGGCGACGGGGGCGAGTCCGACGGGCGCGTCTGACGCGCGCGCGAACGACGCGGTTTTCCTGGCGCACAAAATCCGCGTCGCCGCCGAGTGCGTGTGGCGCCGGGGTTTGACGAAGAAAGGCCCGGGGTTGTGTCACGGCGCGAGCGGGAACGGCTACGCGCTTTTGGTCGCGGCGAGGGCGGTTTCGCCGGTCGACCCCGTGTTCGGTAGGCTTCTGGAGGCGCGCGGGAAGCGCTTCGCGCTGTGGGTCGGCGAAAACGCCGCGGCGCTCGCCTCGGAATACGCCGACGCGCCGGGTTCGTTGTTCGAGGGCCTAGCCGGCGCCGTCGCGTTCCTCGCCGAAGCCGCGGGGACGGAGCCGAGACGCGCGTGGTTCCCGGGGAGCGAGCCGTAGCGAAAGGCGGCGACGGTCGACCCGTGTGCCACACAGACTAACTACTTTCGTGACCTACTCGTACCTCTCATCGGCGACGTCTCATCAGAGCTCGTCGAGCTTTTTCCCGGCGACGAACTCGAGCACCTTCGGCACTGCGCCCTGCAGCGCCTTCGCGGCGGCACCGAGGTTCTGCAGGAACTCGTCGTGCGTGGGCTTGTCCCCGTCGACGATGTCCGTGATGGCCTTGACGGCGATGAACGGCGTGCCGAACATGGTGGCGACGTGCGCGATGCCGGCAGCCTCCATCTCCTTCACGGAGGCGTCGTTGGCGGTGAGCGCGTCGCGATCGACGTCGGGGCAATCCAGAGAGTTGCCGGTGGACACCACGCCCGCCTTGAACCCCGTGGCGGCGCGCAGGTTGGGGCACGGCGCGGCGTCCGCGGCGCCGACGCCGTACACGTCGAACCCGGGGATCTGAATACGCCTGTCGTGGTTCTTGAACGCGGTCGCCAGGTACACGTCCCCGACGGCTCCGTCCTTGGCCTTGAACCCGCCCGCGGTGCCGGCGTTCACCAGAAGATCGGGCCTGAGCGTCTCGCACGCCTGGTACGCGGTGAGCGCCGCGGGGACGGTGCCGACGGAGTCCACGCCGAAGCCCTGCGCGGGACCGTTCGTGCACACGTGCACGGTGGCGTCCCCGACCGCCCCGGAAAAGACCACCGCGGGCAGCGGGCCCGTGAACGGGCTCTTCTCCTGCTTCTTCAGCCCGAGGTGCTCGATGAGCGGCGCCGCTTCAGCCTCCATGGCGACGATGACGGCGATGGTCTTGACGCTCATCGGCTTACGTTTCAGTCTGCGTTGCTTGACGAGGGAGCCGAGGACGACGGCGAGCGAAGCGAGGTTGGCGGCGAACTCGATGAAGTCGCGGCGCATGGACCTTCTGCGCGATCGCCACGGCGGGGCCTGTCGGAACCGATCGGCACGCCGCGTTTCGGAAACCTTTTTTCGCGCGCGCGCCACTTCTGTGTTCCCGCACTCGGAAACAACGTCATCGGCGGTTGGTGTTTCGGTGTTTCAAACGCGACGTCGCGCGTCGCGCGCGCGCGTTTTCGCTTCGCCGCGTCACGTCCTCCACTTCGGCGCGCCCGGCGGAGCGTCCGCGAGCCTCTCCGCGCGCCTCGCCGGCCACACCGCGTTCGCCGTGTCCAGCGCGCGTCGGCGGTGCGTCTTCGACGACGCCGGCGTCTTTTTCCGCGCCGACGTCGAAACGCTCGCGCCGCCGCTCTTCTCCGCCGCGCGACGCGTCCCCGCCTCGGCGCACGCGTCCTCCTCGCTCGCCTCGTCGGAGGAGGAGGACGTCTCGCGCGTCGCGCGCGCGTGCGGGTCGCCCCTCGCCGCGGCCCTCGCCCAGTTGCGCACGGCGCGCACGGACGCGAACGCGCTCGAGGGCACGCGGCTCCACGGGTTCTCCTCTCTCAGGTCGAGCGCCGCCACAAGCAGCGCGCGGCCGACGCCGCACAGCGTCTCCGGGTCGTACCGTCTCGCGTCGCGAACGTTTTCGCGTGTTTTTTTCGCGGAGAGCCATCGGGACGGTTCGCCGTCACCCCCCACCGCCCCGGGAGTGTGGCGCGCGCGGTTCGCGCGGTTCGCGTCGTCGCGCCCCTGCGGCTGCGGCCGTTTCTCCGTCACTCGGTTCAGCAGCCGGCTGCAGTTGTAGTTGGCCTCGACGGTGTACAGGTGCGGGACGCGCCCGCGCGTCTCGCGGAAAAGCGCGACGCGCCCGGTGCCGGACTTGCGTTCGCCGTTTTTGTCGACGGCGCGCATGTTCTTCCGGCTGAAGTTGCAGTGGTTCAGGTCGAAGTGCGGCGAGTTCAGCGCGCACAGCTGCGCGTACGCGCGCGTCTCCACGTCGCCGTCCCCGCGCAAGTCGCTGTTCCCGAACGCGAAGACGCCCCGCTTGTTGGCGTGCGCGTGCAGGTCTATGAAAAACCCGAGCCGCTCGTCGCGCGCCGCGCCCGTCAGGAGCGCCTTCGCGGCGTAGCACGCCGGCTGCCTTTCAGGGTCGGGGTTCTCGTAGTGCCGGTTCAGGTTCTGCCCGAGCGCGTCGTGGCGGAAGTGACCGCGGAACGCCCCGTCGGGGTTGAGCATCGGGACCAACTGGAACACGTACAGCTCGCGCAGACGCGCGGCGCGCGCGTCGTCCGCGCGCAGCAGAAACTCCAGCGCGCCGTTCCACACGTGGTTCGCCGGTTTCTCGCCGGGGTGCACGCCACAGGTCACCACGAACACCTCGCGGTCCTCCAGGCGCGGCACCGTGCGAGTTTTCAGAAAGTTGTGACTAAGTTGCTTCGCGTCGAACCGCGCGTCTCGAGGTTCCGCGGACGCGTCGCGCGCAGACGCGTCGCCGTCGGCGGGCTCGCCCCGCGGTCCCTTGCCGTCCGCCGCGGTGATCGTGACCATCTCCACCTTCCGCCCCTCCACGGAGGTGGCCAGAAGCGACCGCGCGTACGACACGCGCGCGCGCAGCGCCTCCCCGTGGCTCGAGCGCTCGCGGAACTTGGCGTCGACGCGGTCCAGCATCGCGCCGACGTCGGCGTACGAAAACGGAAACGAGAGCGCGAAGAACACGGACGCGTCGGAATCGAACCTGTGCTTGAACGAGACGCGAAACGCGCCGTCTCGGCCGGGGCGCGCGCTGACCGGCTCGGGGATGCGCTCGTACGCGCGCATGTGAAACCGAGACGCGGTTTCGGGCTCGCCGTTCTGTGAACGAGACGTCGCGTGCACGCGGTACGTCGGCCGGAAATCGTCGGAGAAGAGCGTTTTTTGTTTGTTGAAGTCCGGGAAGGAAAACGTCAGCGTCTCTCCCGCTCGGCACCCGTCCACGCGGAAGTGGAACCACGTGCGGTGGTGGGTCTCGTGCGGCGTGCCCTGGTTATCCGTGCGCGTCCAAAGGTGAAAGGTCGTCTCGGTGACGCTCTCCACGCGCGCCAGGTTGCCGCCGTCGAAGTCCGCGCTGAACAGCCTCGCGCCGAACCGCCAGCGCGCGTCCGCGACGCCCGGGGCGAAACCGCAGGCTTCCCATGAAACGGGCGCGCGGCCCTCCGCCCAGGGGCACCACCGCCCGGGGGGCTTCTCGGGCCCGGAGGAGGAACCGCCGCGGCTTTCCCCCGAAGCGCGTGGCGAGTGTGCCCCCCGGGTCGCGGGCGCGACCCGGGAGACCCCCCCGTCGGACGCGAGCGGCATCGCGCGCGAGGGGACTGAATTCGTTTTCCGAGACGCGACGATTCTCGAGGCGCGGCGAAACCGCGAACGGCGACGCGCGCGCGGGTCCCGGGTACGGTACATCCGTAGTCGACGACGATGACACTAACTACAGTACTCCCTCACACGACCGCGAAACGCACACGGTCACTTGGCGTTTTCCTTCCCCCTTCCCTGATTGGGCGTCCGGCCGGCGCTCGCGTGTGTCCTCGGCCCCGAACGCGCGGTCCCCGAAGGGTCGCCCTTCCCCGTCGCGGACGCCGCCCCCGAAAAAGACGCGGTCTTCGCCTCGCCGGCTTCGCGTCGGCGCAGCGCGCGGAGCATCTTCGCCCGGATCTCGTCGCGCGTCAGCGGCCGCTCATCGTCCTCCTCCTCGGAATCGTCCTCCGCCGGCCCGGGCGCGGTCGTGCTCGGCGGGTCGATGCGCAGCGCGGAGCTGGGGCCCGCGGGCGGACAGGGAGGGCCCGCGCGGAGCAGCGCCTCGAACGCGTCGCCGCCGCCGGGGTCGCGCTCCGCGTCGGCGCCCTCGCCTTTTTCGCCGGCGGCGCCTTCGTCGGCGAAGCGTCCTCGCCCTCGTCCTCGTCCTCGGGAGGCGGCGAACATCTGCAGGATCTCGTTCGTCCTCTGCTCGATGACGCCCAGGTATTGCATGACGTTGTGGTCCGTCACGCCTTCCTCGCCCAGAAGCGCGCGGTTCACCTCCGTGTTGCACCCGATCTTGTTGAACACGCGCCACGCGCCGTCTCTCAGCCGGGCCATCGTCTCCGTCGCCGCCACGTATTTCCGGTCGTACCGCCGCGCGCGATCCCGGGCGAGGCGCAGGCGCTCGTCCAGCGCCCGGATCGCCTTCGCCCTCGCCGCGTCGTGCGCGCTGCCCTCGCCTCTGTGCTTGGCGATCTCCCTCGTGATCTGCTCGATCTGCTCCTCCAGCTTCTCGATCTCGCCGTTCAGCTGGTTGACGTAGGAGAAGAGCCGGAAGTTTTCGTTCTCGGCGTCGACGAATTGCTCCACCAGCTTCTCCACGTCGCTCTCTCCCGTGAACTCGGCGATGGTCGCGAAAGCCGCCGCGTACGAGTCGACCCGCGCCGCGGTGATGCCTTGGCTCACGCGGTCCTTCGCGAACGCCCACTTGCTCTTGACGAGTTTCTTGTTGGTCTCAGCCTCCGCCAACGCGGCTTGGCGCGAAATCTCCGCCGCCCGCGCCTCCGAGTCATCCGCGCGATGGCGCATGAACTCCTTCATCCGGCGGTCGTGCTCAATCTGCTTTCCGAGCTCGGCGAATTCAGACTCAAACGCGGCTTGCTCCTTGTTGGCTTGCGTCTTCAAGCGCGCCATCTCGTGCACGGCGCGGTCGCGCGCCTCGAACGCCTTGTTGGACACCTCGATGACGTTCCCCATCTCCAGCTTTTTCTCCTCCAGCTCGTGCTGCAGCTTCTCGTAGATATCGTCAAACACCAGCCGCTCCTTGCGCAGGTCATCCACGGTGAGTTTCAACTGCTTGTTCTTCGCCAGCGCCTCGTTGTGCTTGGCGAGCGCCTTATCGAGCCGGTTCTCCAGGATCTTGATCTGCCGCTGCGTCTTCACGGTATCCTCCCTCGCCGCATCGACGCCGCCCATCTTACGGCGCTGCTCGTCGATCTTTTCCTTCGTCTTGCGGATCTGCGTCTCGAGGTCCACCCCCCGGCGGCGTTCCAGCTCGATCTTCCTCGTGAACGCATCCGCCTGATCCTGCAGACGCGCAACCTCGGACGTGGGCTTCGCGGGCTTGGGCTTGACCGCAGGTGTAGGCTCAGCCGCGCTCGAGTTCTTCATCGACTTCAACGTGGCGAGCATGTTTCAGTGGAGGTCTTCTCTCGGTAAACGCCGACGCTCGCGGAAGCGCACGACCGGTCCGACGCGAGGTACCACGAATGCCGTTCCGGGACGTGCCGACGGTCAACGAACGCGGACGACTCGAGTCCCGCGCGCCGCGCGTCTGCTTCCTCGCCCTACGGACTTCAGACCGCGTGACGCGCTGACTCGCGCGCCTGCAACGACACGAAACACGACCGCGGCCGCCTGACGCGTCGCGCCGCCGCGTGCACTGACGACCCGCGCACTCCCTTCCCTCCCTTCGGGGAAGTGTTGCCAAAAGGGGGACGAACGTTTTTTTCTCTTTCAGGCAGTCTCCCAAACGCGTGATCGACATCGAAGTCTTTGAAAAAAACGCTCGCGCCGACGCGCGCGAGCTACTGTCGCCCGAAGACGATCTTCGACTGCACCTCGGCAAGCGTCGCCGCGCTTCTTCGGATCGCCTCCTGCTCCGCTTCCGTGAGCGGCATGTTCAGTACCTCCAGCACGCCCTCCGCGCCGAGCATCGCGGGCAACGACAAGCACACGTCCATGTCGATGCCGTGCTTCCCGAACGCCGGCACGGAGAGCGGCAGCACGTGTCTCTCGTCGCGCAAGATGCACCGCGCGATGCTCGTCACCGTCAAACCAAGCGCCCAGTTGGTGTACCCCTTCCGCGCGATGATCCGCCCGGCGGCGCCGATCACGTCGGCGTGCAGATGTTTCAGACCCTCCTCGGCCGCGTCCGTGCCGAGCGCCGGGTGCACGTCCATCAGCCGCACGCCGCCAACCGTGCACTGGGACCACACCGCGACCGACGAGTCGCCGTGCTCGCCGAGAACCATGCCGTGTACGCTTCCCGAGTCGACGTCGAGGTACTCCGCGAGCAGCGCGCGGAACCGGGAGGTGTCCAGCGCGGTACCGGTGCCGATCACCTTATTCGGCGCGAACCCGGAGATTTGCGTCGCAACGTGCGTCATGACGTCGCACGGGTTGGTGAGGATCAGCAGGACGGCATCGGGCGACGCCGCCGCGATGGGCGGCACGATGGATTCGAAGATGGCGACGTTCCGCGCCACCAAGTCGAGCCTGGACTCGCCCTCGCGCTGGCGCGCGCCCGCGGGAATGATCACGATGTCGCTGTTCGCGGTATCTTTGAAGTCGCACGTGGCCTTGATGGAGATCTGCTGCACGAACTCCGCGCCGTGACGCAGATCCTCCACCTCGGCTCGCAGCGCATCCAGCTTGGACGCGACGTCGTGCAGCACCAGCTCGCGCGCGGTGCCCTGGTTTATCATGGAATACGCGCACGCCAAGCCCACCTGGCCGGTGCCCACGATGCTCACCTTCGAGCGGAGCTTCGTGGGGGGTATCGAGGGCGAACCGGCGCCGAACAGGTCCTCGCGCAACGACGCGGCTCTCACCGAAAACACGCGTTTTCGGTGGTTGTTACCCGGGGCGCTTCGACGCGAATCGCGACGCGTCGGGGCGCACCGCGGCGTCACCGCGGTGGCCCGCGCCGCGAGGTTCGCGAACATCACGGGAAGCTCAGAGCGGAGACGCAGGAGTCCGGGGTCGGATCCGAAAACGGGTTGGGGACGCGGACGCTGCGCGTGCGCGTGTGAGGACAGCCGAGCTTCGACCACAAAAGTGACACACATCCCTTTTGGCGCGAAAGCTCGAGAGTTCGTTATTACATGTACGAGCGTATTTTCTCGGCACGTTCGCCAGACCTCGGGGCGCGGCGCAGAGGAAGGTCGGCCCTGCCGGTTTTCCGCCGCCGCGATGTCTCTTCCCCCCGCGAAGCACCTCGCGTGGCCGGTCCGAGTCGGGGTCGCGTCTTGCCTGACCTCGCTGCTGACGCTCGTGCGGAACGACGATTTCAATCTGGCGGTCAGTTCCGCAGTGTTCGGCGTGGTTGTCACCATCGTCGCCGCCTCAGACACGCTCGGCGCGACCCTCGAGACGTCGTGGGCGATCGTCGGCGGCGCCACCATCGGGTGCGTCCTGAGCGCTCTTTGCCTCGCCCTCTTCGGCACGAGCGTCACAGCCGTGATCGTCGCCAACTCTTTGGTGGGCGTCGCGGTGCTCTACCCGGAGAAGTTTCCGGTGGTGAGCCAGAAGTTTGCGTTCGGCGGGAGCACGCTTTTCGTTTGGACCGCGTTCGCGGGCGCGGACACGCGGTGGATGACCCTGGGCATTCCGCTCAGCACGGCCATCGGGGCGTACAGCGCCATCCTGGTGACCGCCTTCGGCGGCTGCAACGCCGACGACGCCGTCGCCGCCGCCGCGGACGCGTGCGCGGCCGCCGTCGCCGACGCCGTCGCCGACGCCGTCGCCGCGTACGCCGCGACGGACGTCTCCGCGCGCGAGGCGCTCCGCGCGCGCGTCGAGAGCGAGCGCAAGGACGCCGAGCGGAGCCTGGCGAGAATGCAGGGCGCAGCAGCGCACGCCTTATGGGAGCGGAGGCTGACGGGGAGGCGCGCGCGTCTCTTCGCCGGACGCCCGCGCGGCGCGAACGGCGGCAGAACGGAGCGGGCGAGGGCGCCGGAGGATTCCGCGACGGCGTTCGCCGAGGTTACGCTTCACCTGCGCGGTATGACCCTGGCGCTGGACGCGCTGGCGGAAACGCAGGTCCAGCGCTGGCACCTGCTGCGTGAGGACCCGCGCGATGCCGGCGAGGCGGGCGACGCGGATCGCGCCGAGACGTTCGCGGAGAGGTCGTTCGCGGAGAAGCTCGAGGAGACGGCGTCGCGCGTCGCCGACGCCGCGCGGGCGGCGGCGACGGGGTTTCGACCGAGCGCGCGCGCTGAGGGTCTCGAGGGTCTCGAGACGCGTTTTCCACACACCGGCGAAGACCCCGACGCCGCGAACGCCGCCGTCGCGGAGAACCTGCGCGCGTCGCTCGGGAGGCTGGACGTCGCGCTGACGCGCCAGCGCAGGAAGCACTACGCGCCGGGCGGACGGGCTTCCGACGCGGGCGAATCCGTCGCCAGGCGCGCGCTCCAGGCGAACCACCTGTGGATGTTCAACTTCCAGTCGCTCGCGCGGGAGCTGTTGGGTTTCCTCGACTCCGAGCGCGACGGCGAGAGCGACGGCGTCGATGGCGCGAGAAGTGGCGTTCCAGACGAAGCGGTTTTGTGTGAGGCGTGCGGCGACCTCGAGGAGCGCCGAGAGCGCGCGCAGCGGCCGCGTCGCGCGAGGCGCGCGGGTTCCGTCGGCGACAAAAAGGGAGGGAAGACGAAAACGCTCGCTCCGAGGGTGACTGTCGCGCGCGCTTCGTCGTTACCGGCTTCTTTCGCGAGAGGAAGCCTTGAGTTTCCCGGGAAAGAACCGGAGACACTTCTGGCGGGCGAAGGAGAGGCGCTCGACGGAGACGCGCGAAGGAGTACTACGGCAATCGCGACGTCGCGTTCGCCGGTACCGCCGGTCACGCCTTCCTCAAACGTTCCCGCGGCGTCGCCTCGCGGGGCCTTGGCGTCGTTCGCGCGCTCCCCCGCGACGCGGCGCGCGCCGCGGTTCCCGGCGGAGCCCGCGTCCGAGCGTGCGGACACCGTCGGCGCTTTGCTCCGGTGCGACTTTTCGCTGGACGCGAAGCAGCTGGCGTACGCGGCGAAGCTCTCGTTCGCCGCCGCCGCCGCGGGGTCGATCGGCTGGGCGACCAGCGGGAGCGGGCAGTGGGCCGCCTTGACCGTCGCGATGGTGGGTACCCGAGAAGGCCGCGCCGTCGGCGGCTCGTTCAACGCCGCGCTCCTGCGCATGCAAGGCACGGTCATCGGTGCGATGTTCTCCTTCGCGCTCGCCGTCGTCGCCACCGGCGGCGGCGAACCGGGCGCGGGTTCTGACGCGTCTAAAGCGGGCCGTTTGTTGCTCCTCGCGTCGTTCGCGTCGCTCAGCGCGTTCCTGCGTCTGAACCCCGAGTTCGCGTACGCGGGCGTCGTCGCCGCGTTCACGGCGTACGTGGTCGCGCTGGGCGTCCCCGACGACGCCGACGTCGCGGCGGCGCGCGCCTTCGCGCACGGGCGCGTCGAGCAGAACCTGCTCGGATTGCTGGTGCTGGTCGCGGTTGAGTTCGCGGTGTTCCCGGTGTTCGCGCACGACGCCGCGCGCGTCGCCGCCGGAAACACCGTGCTCGCCGCGAAGAACGCCGCAGAGACGGTGTACGACGCCACCGTAGGCGCCGACTGCGCGCTGTGCCGCGCGCGCGCCGCGGAGGACGCCGTCGGGTCGCTGCAGGCGGTGAGCGCGTCCCTCCAGACGCAGAAGGCGCTGCTGGTGCAGGCGGCGGCCGAGCCGCACCTCTGGTCGTCGGCGTTCCCGCTGCGCGCGCACCAGCAGATGGTCACGGACCTGGAGAACACGCGGCGCGTGCTCGGGCTGATGCGCAAGGCGCTCGGCGCCATGGCGCGGGACGCCGCCGACCTCGGCGCCGACCTCGGCGCCGGGGCGAGCCTCCCGGACCTCCCGGACCCGCGCGCGCGCATCGCGAGTCTTCTGGCGCCCACGGACGTTTTCGTCACCGAGCTGCGGCGCGCCGTGAAGGGGCGCCTCGGACGAGCGGCGGATGACCTCGTGTCTGGGTCGGGCCGTTGGTCCTCGCGCGCGGCGTCCGCGTCCGTGGCGCGCGCGCAGAGCCGACTCGAGCGCGCGTTCATCCTGCACACGCTGGCGATCCGCGAGCGGTTCCGCGCCGGCGAGACGGAGATGTTCCTGCCCAACTCTTTGATGGTGCCGTGGCACGCGTACGTCGCGTGCACTGGGATTTTGGCCGCCACCGTCGCTTCTTTGGGCGCGGCGTCCTGGGACGCGCTGCTGGCGGTCGCGGAGATGGACGACAGCGAGGCGAACGAGGGGGACGAGGCTGATGCGGACGAGCCTCCCCATCCGTTCGTCGCGCGGCTACGGGAAGTGCACGTGGAAGACGAGGCGGTCGGGACGAGGCTGTAGCGAAGATGTGTCGTCGTAGGCGAGCTATAGCAGCTCCTGTGGCTATCGAAGGCGCGAGGATGTATCCTACCTCACTGCCTCAGGTATCCATCATAGACTAAATATTTCCCATTCCAGTCCGAGCGCGTTTCGTGAGACACGCGCCGAGCCGCGAAGGCACTGCGCGGCGCGCGGGCGCCGGCGGTCTCCGGGCTCGGCATGCCGCGCGGGAAGAAGCTCGCCGGCGGAGACGGAGCTCCGGAGTGGGAACTCCTTCCGGATGACGTCTTCGTCCCGCGTCGCGGTCGCGGACGCCTCGACCTCGCCGAGGCGATGGGACGCCGGTTCGGGGCGCGCAAACGGCATCGCCCCGCGCGGGACGTGTTCGTGCCGCGTCGCGCGCCGCGG
>MDSV01213363.1_pt1 | contig 32121 bp, 29 predicted proteins | sample 810851 | NCBI WGS metagenome assembly MDSV01 (sample SAMN05326640, study PRJNA326480) | marine metagenome | isolation source: seawater | place: Atlantic Ocean: North East | collected 2012 | reverse complement strand
TTTTTGTAAAACCTAACGATAGTTTCATTTTGTATATTTTTATTTATTTGTATATCCTTTTCCCACTTAACATTGTAAACACCTTTCCATTCAGCTGGGATATCAAGAAGTTCATTACTTTCTCCTCTATATGTTTTTAGTTCACCAAGAATAGTAATTTTACCTAATCCAATTGCAGTATCATCATATACATGAATAGAAACCAATTTAGAATTACCTTCATAATACTGAGGACTTCCACCACCTGGTTCGAAGTAAACAGGATTACCATCTACATCTAAAATTTCTACTTTTATTTCTGTTGTTTCTTTTAGGTGTTCAGAACCTTCAATTAAGAATCCATTTTTACCACCAGTAAGACTTTCACTTAGTTCAGAGATTCTAAAATATTGAGACGTGGGTAATTCATCATTTTCAAATACTTGAAAATTTGATAAATTTAGAAATGGAGAAAATGATTTTATTATTGCCATAAGATATCTTTCGAATATAAATATTTAGAAAAAATATTTAGTTATATATATTATATAGAAATCTATATATAATGGGAAAATATACTACAATACAAGTTAAAAGAGAATTGTATAAGGAATTGCACAATTATTGTTGTGAGAATGGTTATTCTAAAAGTGGGTTAATTGAGAGGTTAATAAAACAAAGATTAAATAAACCTAAACCAACTAATGTATTAAGAGTATCAAAGTAATTACTTACCTTTGTTATCTTTTTCAGATATTATAATATCATCTTCACTGCAAGTACTAAGAATTACAGTCTTTAAATGAGGAATATCTTTCCATACAATAGAGTGTTCTCCTTCAGGATTATACTTTCCATCAACAAGATAAGTAACTATCGTATCATCTTCTAATGTTAAAAATCCATGTGCTGAGAATTTATTTACAAAAACACTTTGTCCTTCACTTAATCTGTATGCTTCTAATGTTTTAGTTTTTAGATTATAAATAAAATCAATTATCTCTCCTTTAGTAACAATAATTTGTTTTGATTGTCTTGGTTTATTTTGATAATGCATTCCTCTAAATGTAAACTTTTTATTATTTACACTTACATTAACTTGTGTCCATTTTTTTAAATCTATACAAGTTAAAGAACCTCTCGAATCAGGAAATGTATTTAAATCAACTATCATATTGTTTCTTCTAAGTATTCAAATAAAGTTTTAGTTATTTTTGGTTTTTGGAAATCGGTATCTAATGTGTATCTTCTATCATGCCCTTTTCTATCTTCTACAAATTCATACTTTGGTGCTTTACCCAATAAAAGTGCAATATGAGATACAATATCTATATTCTGTAATGTATGACCACTACCAATATTATAAGTACCTTCTTTGTACAACATTAATTTTAAAATTTCTTTAACATTGTCTTCTACCCAAATCCACTCTCTAATTTGTTTACCATCACCATAAACAGGTATTGGTTTATCTTCTATTACAGAACGAATAATTGTAGGAATAAACTTTTCTTTATGTTGTCTGATACCAAAGTTATTACAAGTACGAGTTATAACATAAGGTAAACCAAATGTATGACCACAACTATAAACCAACATATCAGCAGATGCTTTTGTTGCTGAGTAATATGAAGATGGGTATAAATGATTTTGTTCAAATGATGCTTCTACATTTAACATATCTAAATCTCCATAAACTTCATCGGTACTGATTTGTACAAACTTTTCTAGTTTAGGATTTTTTCTTGCTAATTCTAATAGATTATAAGTTCCTTCAATATTTGTTTTAACAAAAGGTTTTCCATCTTTGATTGAATTATCTACATGAGATTCAGCTGCAAAGTTTACTAAGTATTCGTACTCACCCAAATCTTCTGCAGTTACATCACAAATATCACTTATTAGTAATTCACTATCAGCTGGTAACCAGTCCTCATTTGATGCATAAGTCATTTTATCTACAACTAAAACTTCTAATCCTTTATCAACACATAGTTGAGCAAAAGAAGAACCAATGAATCCTAAACCACCTGTTACTACTATTCTCATATTAAAACTTTACATTACTAAATCCTTTTTCTTTTTTAATTGTAATTAAATCATCTACAACATCTCTCATTGAATCTATATGTGAAATAATCATAACAAAATCAAACTGAGTTTTAAGGTATGTAAACAACATAAATAAAGATTGTAGGTTCTCACTATCTAATGTACCGAAACCTTCATCTATCACAAGGAAATTAGGTCTTGGAAGGTTACATACATTGATTAGAGCAACTCTAATTGCTAAACCACTAATAAATCTTTCCATACCACTACACATTTCCAAACTCCATCTTTGGTCTCCATACACCAAATAAGCATTAATGTTTTTACCATCGATTTCAAGTTGCATTCCAAATTCAACGATTTGTGCCAAGATATTATTTACCTCACCTTCAATCATTGGTAATGCTTTTTCAATTAATTCATAAGATACACCATCCTTAGAAAGAGCATTTAAGTAAAAATCAAATAATCTACTCTGAGATTCTAAATCTTTTACTTCATTAATTCTATCTTCGATTGTTTCTTTTTGGTTTTGAAGAGCAGATACTTTACCATTTAATTTAAGAACATCTGTATTTACTTTTCTTAAATCATCTTTGGTAACATTTAATTTATCTCTTACAGATGAGATTTCTACTCTAATCTCTTTATTCTTATTAATCTGCTTTTCATTCTTATAATATTCTTTTATAAGTTGTTCTTGTTGAGTAATTTGTTGTTTATTTCTTAATTCTTCAGTTTCGGTTGTTGATAACTTGTTAATAAGTTGTGATACCTCTCTATCAATCTTATCTTCTTTTTGTTTTGCTTCTTGGAAATTACTCCATTCTTTTTCATAGTTTTTAAAAGAATCGATTTCAATGTTTAAATCTAATTTTTGTTTTTTAAAGTCTTGTAAATAAGATTCACCATCTTTAATTTTTGATTCAACCTCTGCTTTTGTTTCTAAAATAGATTTAGAATTTTCCATACAAATATCACACTCTTCATTATATTTGTGAGAATCTAAATGGTCTTTTCTTTCATACGAGGATTCTAATTTAATATTAACTTTTTCAATATCCGATTCGATAGTTGATATTTCTTTCTTTAATCTTTTTAAATTATCAATTCCAGATTCTAAATCTTCTTCATCAAACTTATCAAGTATTTCTTCTAATGTGATTTGTAATTCTTCTCTATGAGTTATTCTATCTTGTGTAGATTTTTTATTCGATAAGATTGTATCTCTTTTGGTTTCAAGTAATCCTAATCTTTTTTCTAACTCTTCGATAGAAACTCCACTATCTGCATTTAACTTTACAATTTTCTCGTTAAGGGATATTATCTTTTTGTTTAAAACCTCTTCTTCATCTTTCAAAGATTTTTGGTTTATCTCTAATAACTTGTATTCGTTTTTGTTTGATTTTAAATCAGTGTCGATTTCCGCCAATTTTGTCGTAAAATCATCACTCTTAAATTTTCTGATAAGTGTTGCATTATCTCTGTTCTCATCAGCTGCTTTCTGATATAGTTTATCAAAGATGTTTACACCAATGAATTGAGAAAGTATTTCTTTTCTTTCCGATTGTGATTTATCTATAAAGAGTGCATTGTTTCCTTGTAGGGAAAGAGCAGTAAGAACGAAATCTTCGAACTTACCTAAATACTTTTCTATTTCCTTATTAGTATCTTTTCGTTGTTCACCATTAAGTGATTCTACAACTCCATTGTTATCTCTCCAAAAATCTACATCTACTTTTACCGATGTTGCTTTTCTAACATATTTGGCTCTTCTCTCGATAAAGTAATCAATTCCATCTATCTCGAAGTTAAACTTACAATAGAAGTTTGTCTTACGGTTATTAATGATGTTTTTAGAGATGTTTGTACGAGATGTCTTGTCGTATATACAAAAGGATAATGCATCGAATAGAGAGGATTTACCAGAGGCATTTGGAGCGAATATACCAACGATACCTTGGGCCTTATCAAATCTAATTTTGTTATCTTCTGCATATGAGAACATATTCGAAAATTCAAACTCTTTTGGTGTCCATAGAATGTTACCCATCATATCTGATTCATCTATATGTGAGTTTAGTTCTGAGTTTATTTCTGCAATCTTATCTAACTCTTCATCTTCTAGTAGATACTGTCTCTCTAAGTAATCTCTGATGAGTTGGTTTTGGAAGGTTTCATCTTTAACATTACCGACAATGTTCTTGTTTACCTTTTGATTTGTTTTTAATTGTCCGATTGTATCGGTTCTTGTTACAGTAACTTCAGCAACTTTGAATAACTTCTTTAGTTCAGTTATTCTTCTTTTCATATCAGAAGCTTCTGTTTTTGTAAATCGTAATCTTAATCTTGGATACTTAGGAAGTTTTGTTCCAATCTCATCATATACCCATTGAGGTATCTTTCCTTGAACAACATCGACTGTAAGAAATCCATAATCATTATGAAGGTGATGTTCTGTAAAAGTTCTTGTTGGAATATCCCAAAGTAGATAACCATGATTTTCTAATAGTTCACCATGATTTTGTTGAACCATAGAACCTGCATAAGCAATATGTTCATATCCTTCACCGAAGGTTTGTCTCTTGTGTATATCACCTAACATAGCCATATCAAATCCATCGAACATATCCACTTGGAATGAATTAGATGAAACAGTATATCCTATATCAGTTTGTGCTTTATTTACAGGACCGTGAAAAAGACATATCGTATTTTCTCCCTCAACATCTTTACCTTTCGGCCAATTATCTTTATTATCCAAGATAGAATATACAACGAAAGTAAGGTTATGAATAGGATAAACGCCAGTATCACGCAGATAATGGATACGAGGATTGTCAAGATTTTTGATAATTGGGGTGAGTACATCTAATCTATGTGAGTTGTTTAAGTTACAATCATGATTACCGGTAATAAGTATCGTTTCTCTTAACTTAGCACACTCTGTTAAGAACCAACTTATTTCTTGTATCAACTCAGGTGACATCTCTGTTTTGGCATGAGCAATATCTCCAGCTAGATAAATAACAGAATCTTCTATCTTATCTTCTTTAACTTGTTTTAAAAACTTTTTGAATATTAATCTATACTCTTTATGTCTTTGCAGGTTACGAATATGTAAATCTGCCAAATGATAAACTTTATTTATAATCATATATGTTTGTAATTTACTTTACTATAATAAAATTTTTGTTTCATCATAATTTTATAATTATCTTGAATCTTTTGTATGTTATTTATATAGTAATCTCTTAATTCTAAATTAGTCATTTTATTTAAAATATCTAAATTAGATTTGTACTGATTGAGTACTTCTTGAAAGGTTTCTTTGGGAGATACATCAAATAAAGAATCTCCTAACCAAAATCCTAAACTTTTAAGATACTGATTGCTTTTTGTACCATTAAGAATTAATGGTATATTAAAAGATAAAAATGGATTCCAAGTTTTTTCACTAAATTGTAAGTGGTTATCAGGAGTTGTTGGGTTTGTTTCTAAAATACAACTAACATAACTATTCATACAATATGGAAGTGGAGGAAGGTCTGGATTAACTGCTCCCTCACCAGACTGTTCTAATGTAGTGTCTAATATAGTAGGTATGTTTTCTTGTTTCCATTTTAATAATCTATCACTTAATATATTATCATCGTATGTTGAACAGAATGCACTGTATGCTAAATAAGAATCTTTATCTAAACCAATATGATGAACATATTTGAATATTTCAAATCTTTCAGGTTTATCTACTCCTACTATAAGATTTATTTTCTTTTCTCTTATGTTGTTCGTATATGGAAATAGTATTTCTGGTATGTTTTTATAAAAAGAAGTTTCTTTAGCTCTGTATCTATAATAATTTAAATTCAAAGATGTTTCATTGTCATTCCACATAAACTTATTAGAAAATATAGTGTAATGTTTAGTGTCTTTATAATTACGAGTACAATCATCATCAAATACCACCAATTTTATTTTGTATTTATTTGATAATTTAATCAAAGTTTTTTCTAATTCACCAGGTATATCTGCTGGTAAATATTTTATATCAAAGATAATAGTATCATTTGGTTTTGGAGAAATATCAGATATATGTTTTTCCAATAAACTTGGATATGGGGGTTCTTTATCTTGATACTTTGCTCTTTCAATAATATTAGAATCATCAGATGTAAAATAGGAAACATCGGAATCTGAATGAAAATTAATTAAATCATACCAAGGGGCATAAGAACCCTTCTTTATATGATGTTTTATTATGTGAATCATAAACCTTTTAATTTTTGTGATATAATATCACCGAACCCTGTCTTTTTAGATTCTTTTAATTTACTATTTACTTCTGTGAATCCCATATCAGATGCATCTTTTTCTGATGGTACTATGTTTTTAGTTTTGATTCCTTGATTTTGAAATTGCATTGTATAGTATAATGCTTGGTCTTGTGCATCTTCATCCAACAATATGTTTATAGATGATACTCCCTTTTTATATATATTTTCATTTAATTTTTTTGGTATGAATTTACCAAGTAATGGAATTACATTTCGTTTAACAGCCATTGCATCAAATACACCCTCTACTAAAGTTATTGGTTCATTCCAATTTATTTGGTTTTCGAACATAATAACATTTTTCGAAACAGGCGGATTTTTATATTTAAATTTTTCCTCAGTAAATACAGACCTCGCGATGAAGTAATTGAGTCTGTTATCAGAATCATAAGAAGGAATGATAATACGATTGGCATAATGACCAGAATCACAATACCCAATATTATATTTTCTAATATCTTCTTTACTAAGATTACGAGATTTTGCATAATCTAATACCTTTCTGTACAAGGGATTTATTTTTCCCTTTGGTACTTTTAGTAATGATTGAAACTCATTAGGTAACCTTAACTCTACCTGTTCTTCTTCGGTATCTTTTGAATATACAACATAATCATCTCCATATATCTCGTATATTTTCTTTAATTTACGAGAATCAACATTTAATCTTTTTAATAACCTTTGTATTCTTTTTCCTTTTGCATCACAAACCCAACAATGCCATTTTTGAGTTTTTAAGTTAATTTGTAACTTTTTCTTGTGGTGATGACAAAACGGACAATAGTGAGCTTGTTCATCGTTTTTCATTGATGTACCAACCCCCAAGACATCATCCAATATGTTTATAACTGATTGTTTCTCGTGGTGTGAGAGCATATTTTATCTTTTAATAGTGTAAATATACGAAATTATTCTGTAATTTCCAAGTCTTTTCTAAAAAACTTTCCTAAAAGGTTATCATTTAGTGATAATTCATCCCCTAATACATCGTGTGAGAACTGTTCTTGTAGTTCATAATAGGTTAAAGCCTTCTTAGTTTTACAAAATTTAAGTATTTCTAAGTTTAATGTATCGTTTATTTCTCCTCTTCTATCTTCTTTTAAAGCAGCTTCATTTTCATGAAACCATAGTTGTACTGTTGGATTTGAGGAACGATAATCATGCCATTTGGATTCTTTTTGAACCATTTCATATCGTTTCATTCTCTTATCTGTTAATTTGGCTATTTCTCTTTTGCCAAATTTTCTTTTTCTAATAGAAACTACTTGTTTCTTACCAATGTAATATTCACCAGTTTTTCCATTAGTTATTTTATATATAAAACCAAATGTACCCTCAGGCATATCTGATAATTCTGTTATACATCTACCTTGGTAAGTCCATGTCATAGTTAAAAAGTGTGAAATCATCTTTATATGTCTCCTTTACCCAATTAACCATCCACTCTTCTGTAAAGAAATGTGAGTAATAGTTTTCTTGATTTAAATTAGGATGTATATCGTAAATTGGATTACGGTTAAGATGCGGTATATCCGAAGTGTGATTTAATTTATTTAATATTATTTTCATATCATTATGATAATTTTCATAATGGGCAACAAATGATATTTGTCTTTTTTTTGTCTTTCCCGCATTCGTATAATAACTTTGGGGGAGAATCCATTGATGAAATGGATTTGATTTCTTTAAAAACTCACCAAATGAATAGTTGTGTGTTTTTTTTCGAATCTCATGATTATAAGCTGAGGCAATTCTTGTGTATGGATTTCTTACAATTGTAAAGATATAATAATCTGATACATCTTCTACCCACCTAATTGAATCATGTCCTGTAATTTGCTGTGTACCATCTATTCCCCTTATCATGGAAGATAATGATGTTCCTCCTGTTTTAGGTATATGAATAAATGCCCATTTTTCAGAACTATTTATCAGTAAACTCAAATTTTAGATTTTAGCGTGAAACTGAATCAGAATATTTCTTCTCTTTCAATTTTCCTCCTCTAGCGGTAGCTAAAGCTTTATCGTCTTTATGTAGTTTGTTTATCATATCTGCAGATGTAGGAGTTTTATCTTTATTACTACTACTCTTTAGTTTTGCAAACTCTGAACCTTTATATAAATCTTCTATTGATGCCATATCGTTTCCTTTTTATTTTTAGTCTTATGATTCAAATGAACCAATTCTTTTTATTACAAAAGTTCCCTCAGAGATATTATCGAATATAGTTGTACCATCTTCATACTCATCATATTGAAATATTGATTCTATATCATTATCTTCACCATATGACTGTACTTGTTCAAGTGTTAATTCAATATCATCTTTTACTACTGATTTATCGTGTGCTAATAGTTGATACTTTGCCATAATATGTTTCTCTTTTTTTAATTTAGGTTACTTTTAGAATAACCTCTACTATAAATATAGTTAATCTTAATAAACCGATAAATACTATGTATCGATTCTTACGATAAAGTTCATATCGTAATCAGGTAAATTCTTTATTGGTTGTGGTAATTTAGCGATTGCAATCATCTCTCCACTCTTATCATATAATCCAATTGTTGATATATATGGAGCCAAATAAGAACCAGTTGGGTCAACAGAAGAAGATGCATGATAATCATCCCAAGAACCACTTATTGATTGATTTACAGAACCACTATAATATTTTGTTTGGGTTATATCATCTACAACATGAATTGTTTTACTTCCTGATGGGAAATAGTTTAGTTCACCTGTTATTTCTGTTTCATATGAACCACTCATTTTTACATCTATTGCAGAGGGGTTTTGAGAATAATTAAATTCACCTGCCTTAGAAGTAACTAAAACCTCCATCTCATTAATGGTTTTAGTAGATTTGAAATCCATTGTATAACTACTAAATTGTGTAATTGTATCGTTAAATACTACCAACCCTTCAGAATACATTATATTACCAAATCTTAACTGGTCTAAATCTACTCCTGCAAAATCAAATGCAGTTTCTGTTGATATCCTATTTTCTTGTAAATTAATTCTTACTATGTAAATAGTATCAGTATCACCACCGAAAGTCATTTTTGCTAAACCTGTTTCTAAATCAATTGCTGTTTGACCAGCCGATGACCATAGTGTTCCTGTAAATTCACCATCATCTGTATCGGACATTATAATTTCTCCACTTTCAAAATCAATAGATACAAGAGTATATTCTGGTTTTAATGATGTTATATTTCCTTTACCATCATCACCAAATTCTATTTCATTAGTTAAATCTTTAAGAATCAAAGAAGTTGGTTGAATTTTTTCTCCAAACTTATTTTGAGGTAAAGCTATAACATATCCTGTCGTACCTATCTTTCTTTCAAAAGAATCTCCAATAGTTTCCATAGTACCATGTAAGGTAAATGGATTTCCTATATCAGTATAATATTTTGATTTTAAAGATTTAAATAAAGGATATGTATATAATCCTTCTTGTTGAGTTGCAGTAGTTTTATCAAACTCCTTATCTGTTGTAAAAGAACCTGAAACTATTGGGTACTCAGTATTGGTAACTGTCCAAGTTTTGTTAACTTGAAAAGCTCTTTTAGAAATATTAGATTTATTTAATGTCTTTAACATATAGATTTAACTCCTCTATATAAATATACTAAAACAAAAAACCCCACTCTAAGTGGGGTATTATGTTTGAAATGTGTGCCTACGGTTTAAAAATCAAGTTTAACTTTTATTAATACTTCTTTATCGTATGATTTAGGGATTGGTTGTGATGTTTTAGCCACAGCGATTGTTTCATTCGCATCATTTAATAACCCAACAGTTGTAATAAATGTTTTAGGGTCTTTTTCAAATGTTGATTCTGCGAATTTGTTATCTGAACCAGTTACGAATGTAGGATTGTTAGAGAAGTTAAATTCTCTGTTTGTTGCTCTTACAAAGTAATGTGATGTAGAAACATTTTCTGTTCTTCTTGCTTGGAAATCATTACCACCATCGATTGCGTTATGTAGAAGGTAATGATTTTGTCCTTCATATGCAGTTAATGCGTAAACTGAAGCTCCTTGGTTAGAACCACTATCAATAGATGTTCCAATTAATTGATGAATCGCAGTTGGGTTAAGTACAATAAACCCTTGGTCAGGATAAAATAAACCAAATCCTCTACCATTAGAATCATATAATGAAGATACTGTTGCTTCATTTTCAGTTCCTAAGTTTAATGAACCACTTGCAACATTAAATACTCTACCAGCTTTTCCTACTGAATCTGAGAATTTCTTACCACTATCATCAATAAATGTATGAGTTCCAGTAGAACCACTTAAAACTAATGACCAGTTTCCTGCATCCATTTTCTCTTTGTAACGGGCACGAGCTACATTGATTACATAGATATCATCTGAATCATGGTCTCCAACTGATGATGATGCAAATGTAAATTTATCATCATTCGGTTCTAACAATATTGATTTGTATTGTGCATATGTTGCTTTACTTGCTAATGTTGATGAATCTGAAGTTGTTAAATCAACTGAACCACTTGCGTATTTGTGTCCATATGCAATTGCATATTGTATAACAGCTGATGTATCACTTGATGGGTCAGCGTTATATACATTAACATAGTAGTTTTTACTAGCTGCTGTTTGTGCGGATGAAGTAAAGAAAGAACTCATACTTCCTGTATCACCACTCCAAAGACCAGTTGTTACAACTTCTATCTTTCCATTTACTTGGTCGAATTCACCAAATCTTTTATAGATACCATTAGAAAGTGAACCTCCTGTAGCACCTAATTTATCACCACCTGTAAGGTACTGGTTAATTATTGTCGTTATCTGTTCGGATGTCAAGTTACCTTGATTGGCATCTAAATAGTTTGCCAACTCTTGTGATAAATTTACTCCCGCTTGTCCTTTTATTTGTGCCATTTTATTTTATTCTCCGTTTTTGTTAACTTGGTTGTATATAACTTATTGTTACTGGTATTGATTGTGAACCTCCAGTTTCATTACCATATACAGTTATAGTTGTTTTAATACTTTTCGTAATATTTGGGTTAGGTATAAATGCAAACTTTATTCCTGTTTCAATAGCTGCGGTTGCAGTTATTTCATCACCTAAGAATGCTGGTGTTGAACTAGCTCCTGCTGATAAACCTTTACCTACAATAGAACCTGCGTTCTTGTTTGCCAATATCATAGTATAACCCGATTGTGTATTTCCACTTGGTGAAGTTGTAGGGGAAAGTTCAACTTGACCAGAGTTTTGGTTTACTGAAATTGATGGTACACCAAATTCTACCTTTGGAATCTTAGTTGTTCCTTTTGGTAATGTTACCAATTTATATCTTAATACTTGTGTTTCGTCTGGAGAAGCTTCGGTAATTGGAATTGCCTTGATTGCTGCATCGTAATAAGCACTACCCTTTGGATGTGCTGGTTCGTATAATGTGTAATCTATCTCATCATCACCCAATGCGAACTTGGATATGTTAAGACCTTCACCTGATGCTAATTTTTCTCTACCTTTTTTGGTTAGGATAGCATCGACTGTAATTTCTGCGTTATTTAAATAAGCCATAATTTGTTTTCCCTTTGTTATTCAATCTTGTTATTCAATATATAAATATAACTATTTTATTTTTTAGTTAATTTCTTAGTGTTATTATTTATTAATCAACCTCTAATATTGGTTCACCACTTCCTCTTCCACTATCAGAAACCCTTAATGTATTAGGGTTAGTAGTAAATGTTTGAACAGGAGAACCACCATCTATTGTAGTTAATGATGTTTGTTTTGAACCAAGTGAAAATGAATTTTCAAGACCAGTAGTTATATCACCCACATTTCTGTAATGATAAGGAACATAACCATCTAATGGTTCTACTTTACTTACATTACCTACTAAAAGTGAACCACTGTCTGCAAAATTTCTAAAGTTTACTCTTTTACGAGAAACTGTTGTTGCAACAAAATGTCTTCCTTTAGAAGAATCGTTTGAATCTATATTCTGAGGAACATCTACCGAAAAAGTTTCTGTAATAATATCTACTCGTTTTCTTTCTTTTATAAAATTATTATTTTTATCTAATCTTGTTATGATACTATGTCCATTTTCTGCATATAAACCGAAACCAGCTACTGTTAGTGATTCAGGATCATTTCCAACTTGTTTTAAAACATCAGAATTAAATTCTCCTTGTATAGAAGAACTAAAGTGAGATGGAATTGAAATCGATATACCTCCCATATTAGAACCACTATTTACAGTTATAAATCCAAATTGATTAATATCGTTTTCTGCGTTTATTGTACTATTGTATGAATTCTTACTACTTACTAAATCTGGTGATATAGAAGATGATATAAATCCACTATGATTATTTTTTGTAGAACTTAATACAGTATGTTGTGAAGCAGTTAATATACCTACCTTTCCATCATTAGTTGAGTTTACATCAATATCTTCTTGTGTATCTATTGAAGAATTATGTTGATGCAATGATGCACTTGTAGGTCTTTTTTCTACTTTACTTCTTTCAAGTATGTGTGGTTGTATTAATAATCCACTTGATACTTTTGCTCTTGCTGGTACTAAGGATGCCAATACATCAAATAATGATTTATCTATATACCTTACCAATTGAATATATTCAGATAAATTTAAAGTATATCTATCGAAATAATAATTTCTTAATGAAGCTAAATCTTTGTATTCATCTTTGTAATCATCTGATGGGTCACCAATATAATTATCAATATTAAATGAACCAAGAGATTTCATAATATCTAAATTGATTTCTTTTGTAGGTGAGAAAAATAATCCTAACTTATCAGTATCTAATGGTGATTGGTCAAATGATTTTTTAGTAGCCCTACTTCTATATGATAAATCTGATACTTTAGTTTGTGTTTCAAATCTTACTTTATTACCAAAACTCACACCTGTTGATGGAACTTCTGCTGTTACATCTCTATCATATATTTTATATTGATGTGGATAATCTGGTGTAGATGGTAAGTTAGAAGCAGTTGCGAATGTAGCATAAGTTCTATTTACAGATACATTCTTTATAAATGGGTCACCACCACTATGTCTATCTTTAGGTAGTTCAAAATCTAATCTGAACATCAAATCTTCAGTAGATGATGAAACATGATTACCATTTATTGCCTCTGGCATTAGTGTGTGGTTATTAATAACCGATTCACTTAATGGAGCAGACCATAATCTAAACTCATCGATTGAACCTGTTAAAGTAGAACCACCAATTTTTAATTCTTGTCCACTACTCCAACCATTAGAACCAGAAGGTACGTTAATAGTAGTTGATATTGTGTTTCTAATTCTACCTTGGAATCCTTCTTTTAAGTAAACCTCTATTGTATCATCAACTCCAATAGCACTTCCTGTTGTTCTGTTTACAACTAATTGTGAGTATTCATCATTAAAGAATGCAACTTTATCTGTTGAAGATGAAACAAATTCACTTCCACTTAATACATTAATTGTTAATTTTCCAAGTGAACCAGATTCAGGATAATCTATATCAAGATGCCATCCAGAACCACTAATAATTTTTTGGTCTTGTTTTTGGTCTGTATTTACTCTAACTTCTACCGAATCAGGATATTTTCCATTATGAGATTTCCAAGGAACAATAACAGAAGAACTTCCACTTATGTTAAGAGCAGATGTTTTATCTTCAAATGTAAATGTAGTAGTTGCATCTTTATTTGCATTTTGTGGGCCACCAAACTCCATTACAGTTAGTAAAGAATTTGGAATACCATAACAACTTAAAGCTGCTGATATTGCTCTTCGTGTACCTTTATGTTTTTGTAGATATGGTAAGTTATTAAGTAATCTCCTCCAAACTTCATTCTGTCTATCCTTGCCACTCATTGTAGATACAGATGTACCATCAGAATGTTTACCGAATGCATATTCCCAAAGTAATTGAGATTGTGCACCCATATCAGCATCCCAACCAAGGGATTCTAACATATGATAAATAACTTTATCGTTAATTCCGTTTTCGAACTTATGTTCTAATTTTTTATTTTTATTTATACCATCAATATGTGTCCATAATACATCGAAGTGTTGACCAATCATATCAAAGAATAAAGTAAATGATTGACCTTCTTGATCATTTTGAATATGAGATGGTAAGTTACTAACCAATCTTGATGTATTGGTTTCATCATATGATTTAGCACTTGAGATAAGTGCATTATACCAAGTAGTTACTGATGAATCAGTAGATGCAGATAATGCTGAACCTCCAGCACCTGGCCAAGTTAATCCACTAAGTGATGAACTTGTATATAAGAATTTTTCAAATGCATCAAATCCTTTTTTGGTATCATTGATTTTACTAAGTGTTCTATTTGCTTCGTTTCTTACTGCAACTGAACTTGAAGCCGAGCCTGTAATTGTACCTGTTCCTCCTCCAAAATCAATTGAAGAACCAGATACTAATCCATTATATCTATTTTCGTATGATTGTATTAATTTAACTTTATAAACAAAGTTTTCAGTTCTTTCTTCAGCTGATGAGTATTTTACAAACGAATCCCAATTAATTGAAGGAGTTCCACTTGTTTGGAAATATGTTCCAGTACCAGAAGTTTCTACCAAAGAGGTAGATGCTGTTACATAAGAAATATTTAAATTTTCTAATGAAAATTCTGAAGATGATACAAACTCACTAACAATATCATTTGATGATTGAGAACCACTAGATATTAAATCATCTAATATCTGATATCCTATTACATCATTAACTTCTAATGCGAAGTTTGGAGTAAGTGGAGTACAGTTCTTAGAAATATCATCTATGATTGTTATTTGGTCAATTAAAGGTACTGCCTGTAATTTAGATAACCAAATTCTATCATTTGGATTAACATTTTGAGGAAGTGGTTCATATAATTTTAATATTAATGCCTTTACTTCTTCTGTCTTTTTTCTTGTATTGTTTGTTAAATCATCTTCAAATGTAGATAATGTTTCTGTATCAATTCCCCATGTTGCAACTAACTTATTATTACCTTCACCTAAATGTAGATAGTGAGTTAAGAATGGAGAAATTGAATCTTGAAATACAGAGTTATCAAAGTTTTCTATAAATGCTTTTTTGATATCAGATATAACTTGACCTCTTCTAAGAGTCAAATCACCAGCATCAAATGAAATACTGATTTGTTCTGTTTTACCCGCAGTTACTTCATCCCCTTCTGAGTTATATGGTATTAATAATAAATCAAATTGTATTACTCCATTAACTTCTATTGGTCTAATGTTTGCAGATGATAATTTTTTTAATACATCCCCAACATTAAATGAAGAAAGTCCTGAACCAGGAAGTCTTCCTAATGATGTGCTTGATGTTTCTTTTCCTGCATAAACTTGAATGTAGTTTGTGTTTATAGATTGCCAACTAATATCAAATGGTACATTATTTCCTTTGAAGTCTGCACCAACAATGTTTTGTGGGTAATTTATATTTGTAATATCAGGACCAGGAATAAAAGCCCTACTTTCAATTGTTACCGATATCTTTTCTAAAGGACTACTTCCAGCTGCTTTAGAAATTGCTTGTAAATAAATTATATAATTTCCTACTCCATTAGTAAAGTCTTTTGCATCTAAAACTAAACTTCCATTTAAATCTATTTTTCTTTTTGTTTTACCAAGAGTATAAATTACTTCTTCAGCATTTACACTTTTATATGGTATCTTAATAGAAGATGAATCAGCTAAGTTCAGTTTAAAATTTGTAATAGAGGCCCTTATACTTGGAGTAAGTGGTGATTCTTCACGAGGTATTTTAGTAGCATTAACTATAATGTTTGTTTGACCTGATGATAAATCAAGGTCAAATCCTCCTGAAGTTATTTTTTTATTACTTCTTTGTTCTGGTGTATTGTATTCGTATGTTACTGTATGTGTAAAATCTGAAATACCAACTGAAGTAAATGATATACTTGCAAGTTCTCCAACATTAGATGGGATATATTTTAAATCAATATCATCCTCATCTAAAAGATATCCACTTTTTCCCCAAGATGTTTCGTATTTAATAATATCATCTGATGATACGAAACTTTCTACATTAACCTCAACAGGAACTAATGGTGCAGGGTCTTTTTCTATTTTAACTGCTTCTAAATTGAAGTCTAAAGTAACAAATTGAGATTTATTTATAGTATCTGTTATATTGTTAATTTGATCTAAAATAGCAATATCTTCTCCATTCTTTTCTAATTTAAATTCATAGTAAGAAAATTGAATTGTACTAACTGGTCTTGGTTTTCTAGGTGCAGGTGGTTTTACAGGAGAACTAAATCCTAAATTTCCTCCTTCACCTGAAAGTCTTCTACCTGATTGGTTGAAACCATTATTAAACTCAATACCGCCAAATCCTCTATCTTCGATTCCAAAATTTCTATTTAAACCAGAACCTCTAATTGGTATTAATTCTCTTTCATCAAAATCTATAAAATCATCATCTGCTACTACTAAAGGTTTGACTGTTTTAGTAAGTACTTTTTCTACAGCATATAATTTGTATTCTTCTTGTGATACATATCCATCTTTAACTACTTTGAATGTTTTTGGTTGTAATAGTTCTTTTCCTGAAAACTGATAAACCTTTGTTGGTTGGTTTAATGTATCTCTTCCATTTAAAATAATACTTCCCCCATTTGTTGAAGTAACTGAAACTGATATGTTTCTACTTTCTGATAAGGGTTTTGTAGGTGGTGCTGGATATCTACAACTTGATTGTTTATTTATAGTTGCTAATGGGTCATAATTTAAGGCTTTTCTATCAGTACACCCACTAATAACTGGTATCTCAGTTAATTCTCTTATAGGAATAAGGTTTCCAACCTCATCAATAAATCCTTCTGCAGAAACTCGTTCTCCAGAGGTTGTTGTTGTAACAGGACTTATAGCCTCTCCTGCATCAATTATGGCACGGTCAGAATACCCACCTCCACTAAGAATAGGCGTACCCATAACTTCAACTACTTCATCAGTAAATCCGCTATCGGTTGGTAATCCTCTTATTATTCTTCTTGCCATATCTATAAATATTTTTACAAGTAATTCATATTAAATCTAGGTCTATTAACTCTTCCTGAACCCATTGAGTCCATTGGAGATTCTCCAGAAAATCTTCCACCAAACTCTTCTCTTCCATCATCAAAATATTGATTAAATGGGTCTGTTATACTGCCTCCACCTCCTCGGCTTCCTCCTCCTCTAACTGGTATTGTTGGTGGAGGTGGTGGTAAATCTGGTATAACTCTAACAGGAGCTTTCGTATCAGGTGGTAAAACCTCTATACAAGAACCCAAATCTGTTACTACTATTCCAGGTGCACTTGATACTGTTCCTGCTTGAGCACAAACTGTTGTAGTATCACCAGGAAGTAATTGACTTGTTGTTTTAGTATTTCCAACAGCATCTGTATATGTTACTGATAATGGTATTGGAGTTACTTCATTGTAAAATGGGTTTGGTACTCTCATACCTATTCCATAGTTATTATTATATGAATCAGAACCAAATTGATTTTGTCCATAATACTCTGCAATTTTTGTATAATCAGGAGCTGGATTTAGAGTTTGTGGTTTAACATTATTGTTTTTGATTCTGTACATTTTAGTTGATACCACATTTGCGGGTTTAGGAGTTTCTCTTACATCTCCTTTAAATTTAAATTGACCCTTATCGTGAGTAATAGTAAATGAATCAAATTCTTTACCTGAAATACTTTTGTTATTTCCGTTTTCTTTATATTTGATATCTGCAGTTGCAGACCAAACATAATAGTTTTTGGTAACAGTTTCTATTTTATTTTCGTATTTACAAGTTCCATTATCAACAGTTGCGTTTGGATTGTAGTTAAGTGCGGTACTATCTGTACATCCTTTGATTGCTGGGTCTTCTTCAACTTCTTCTTCAATTACTTTGTATTTACAACTACCATCATTATCTTGTGCTAATGGATTGTAATTTTCAGCCTTAGGGTCTGTACAACCTCTTACTCTTGCATTTACTTTATCAGGAACAGTTGAATTATATATTGAACTAGAAGTAGTTGATTTTAAAATTTGTTTAACTTTATCAAATGTAATTTGTTCTTCTTTACTTAATATATTATCTACTTGTATATCTCTTTTTGGTAAATAAAAATCAATACAATTTATTAAAGATTGTTGAGCATCTCTTTCTAATTGTTCTATTGATAATTCAACACAATCTGATTCATCACCAAGTGGTTTACCAAAATTAATATCATTTATATGCCAGTTTCTACGTTGAGCATAATATTCCATTGATTTAACAAACTTTGTTTTGATTCTGTTTAATAAGATTTCAAAACTTTCTACTTTAAATTCTTCTTTTATTAAGTTAACATAATCAATTCCGTCTTGTTCTTTTCCTTTACAAAGTAAAAAGTATTGAAGTATTTTTTCTAATTCTAATTTATCTATAAAAACATTAATATAATAAATTACATCATCTCTGAAGTTTTTGTTATCAAGAAATAAAGATAATCTTTTTTCTAAATCTTTGTTTTCTCCCTTTGCTCTATTTGGTAAAATTCTAATTTCAGTTCTTGAAGGTGAAATTTCATGTATCCACATATCATCTCCTTCTTTTGCATCAGAACCAACTCTCCTATTTAAAAGAGTAACTTGTGTTTTAAATATTCCATTCGAATATCCAGCTTCTCTAATTAACTTTTCAAGGTCTACTATAAATTCAGGAGTACCATCTTTCTTTTTGGTAAATTGATTATCAGATATTATAAAATACTCATCAATGTTTACATCATTAATATTAATATATCTTACTAATTTTCCATCTTCACCTTGTGGTAGTTGGTTTTCACTTGAATCGTATAAAATAAATTCGATCATATCAGAACAACCCAACCCAAAGTTAGATTTAGATATTTCTTTTTCAAATACCTTTCTATCTTCAGAGTCAACTTTGTACCCTCTTCTATCGATTATATCTTTAAATCCTTTTATAGCCATAATTTATTAATTTCCTCTACCACCTTTTCTTCTTTTTCTATAAAAATGACAATCCATTTTTAATGTTTTATCACCTATTTTAATAGTTACCTCATCTTTAAATGTTCTCTTTCTTCCTTTTGGTGAATTTACGTTTCTAATTTTAGAAGCAGTAATTTGTGGTGATTTACCAGCTTCTGTTCCAACCCTCGGAGGAATAGTTCCTGTCTTTGGACTGAATCCTATCCATGGAGAACCATGGCTACCACTTTTAGCTTTAACTGTAATTTCAAATGAAACTTCTTTTTCATTATCTAAGTTAAGTAATTCAAGCTCGTTTCCATTCTTAGTCCATCCACTTGATTTTTTAAGAGATTGAAATCTGAAATCATAATCATCGGTTGTTCTATTAACAACTTTAAATGCTGCATCACCAGATTGAGTAGCTCCTTCAGCTGATGCTTGTTGTTTTGTAGCTTGTTCTTGTTGTGCAGCAAGATTCTCAGCCTGTTGTTGTAGTGTTTTCACTAAATCTTTTTGAGCATCAAGGAGTTGTTTTAAAGTAGCTTTTTGTGCCTGTAATCCTCGAACTTGTGCAGTTAGAGAAACTCTCTCTATACCTTCCTTAGTACCCTTGATAACCGATTGTTGGAAGTTATCTAGTAGTTGTGCATATCTATCATTTGATACTTGTGTTTCATTTTCAGCAGCTGCTTTTTGAAGTTCTGCAGAATCTAATGATACTCTAAGTCCTTGTATTTCAGCTAGTTGTTGTTCGTTTATAGATATCTGTTCGTTTAATTGTCTTCTTAAATCTTCTAGTTCACCTACCTTTGCTTCAAAATCAGCTAAAAGTTTATTATAAATTTTTTTAAGAATGTAATCAGGTTTTTTCTTTTTTTCTTTTTTTATTAACTCATCAACCTTTACATCAATAGCTTTAACAAGTTCATTCTCATTATACTTGGGTTTTTCTAAGTATCCTGATGTTTCTCCACTAAAAGAAGTTTGTCCTTCATTTTCAACTTCATCAAATTCACCAGAATCAACCAAATCAGATTTATATCTAGGTGATATTTGTTTTCCCTTAATTGGTTTTGAACCAAATGGAACTATTTTTTTTCTTACACTAGGAGGTACTTGTTTACCATCTTTTTTACGCACAACAATACTACGAGACTTCTCATCTCGTTTTATTGCTTTAGAACCTTTTGTTAAAAGTTCGTTTAATCTGTAATCTTCAGGTCTAGCTGCCATTTTATAATTCTACGGTGAAAAATAAATCCTTGTCTTCAAAGTATTCTATTACACCATTTCTATTTATTTTTATTTCAATATAATAATCTCTATTGATTTCCCAATTTGTTAAATTTAATTTAAAGAAGTGTCCATTTGCATCACAACTAACCTTAGTATAGTTATCATCGAATGGAACAACCACTTCACCAGTTACTATATCTCGAATTTGATAATATGTAGTTGTTGGTAAGTATTTAACATCATTATAAGAATATGTGTTGGTATAAGTTTTAAGAGGATATTTCTCTCTTGCAAAAACTCTGATTGTAGGTTTACTTCCCCTCTTATACGAAGTTTTTAATCTCTTGAAAGTTACATGAATATCATCTGATGTAAGTTCTGTAAGAGAGCCTGTTGTATAAGCAGAATCATCCCAACCAATTCTTAGTTTAGGTTGGTAAATTGTATTTGTTTCTTTAGAAAAGAATTTTAATTGTCCATAATCATTAGTATCATTTTCTAATGCCGAATCATGCATTAAAATTAGTCCATTATTTGGGAATGTACCAGCCACCCATTTGTTAATTGGGTCTAATACATTCATTGATATATCACTTGATGAATAAGAAAATGATTGAGATACCGCCGAACCAGTTAACCACATTCCTCCCTTACCATTAAATGAACCTGAACTTTCTAATGAAGCTGAACCAATTAACCAATTATCTGAAGTTGTTCTTTTGTTCCAAGTACAACCATCAGTTGATATTTTATCAAATCGAGTACCAATACCAACATCCCATGATTGAGAAACTATATAACCATATAGTGTATAATCAGTTGGTATTTCTATTGATTCACATTCTCTAAGTACTAAATCTGCAGATGATGCTGTAATTTCTCCACTTGCGATTGAAGAAGATATTTCATTTGTATTAAATTGAATTAATGTATGTGCAATATCTTTTAAATTACCATAATATGTTTTAGATATTTCCAATATCTCATCTCTACCAGTATTTTGAGATGGTTGTTGTAAATAAATTGTTGAATCTTTTGATGCTGTTACGAAATAATACATTATACAACCCTCCCTTTTATATCTTTGTTTGGAAACTTAACTTCAAATACAGATGGGTCTAAAGATGGATAAACCATTTTACCTTTAGTTGCATCTTCTATATTATATGAATGTTCTGAATAGTTTCCTAAACACTTGTTAATGATTTCACATTTTGGTACTGATTGAACTCCTTCAACACCTGCGATTAATAACTCTACTTCAGATACATTAATTGCCATATTAAATGTCCAATTATCTATATCGAAGTAATTTGCCAATTCTTGTTGTACTTTAACTAATACTTCTCTTTTATTATATCCACCATAGACTCTTATTTCAAAATCTACTCCGATGTTTATAACATATCCATCAATTAAGTTAACACCATCAGTTAACATTCTAAATTCACTAATATATGTTTTTAGATTTTCTTTAACTGCTTGATTTAATGTAGATATATTTTTATTTGAATCATATCCAAGTACATATAGGTTAATTGCAAATGGATTATTTTTCTCATTTACATTACCTTTCTTAGAACCTAAGAACTTAGTTACTTCATCTTTCATTTCTTGTTCTGATATCTTTTTATCTTTTAATGATTCTACTAATCCAACAAACTCATCAAGTGAAGCTTGATTGTTTAATATAGAAGCAGGAGAGTTGTTATCCAACTCACCATCTGGTGCACAATATGCTTTTGCAACTCCACCATACTTTGGAGGTAATGATAATGCCCTTACTTGATAATCTTTTCTTGTTACTGCTCTATTCTGAGAACCGAAGTTTGCTAATGCATTTTCTCTAATCTCTTCTATTGTATCTGCTCCCTTTCCACCTGTTCCTGTTTCTTCATTATCACAAGCGACTGAATTCTTTGATACATTATATAGAGCTAATTCATTATTTGCAAATGATGTATTATCTTCATCGAATTCAATTGTTTCAATATTATTTAATTCACCAACACCAACATTTGATTCAACACCACCACCAACTAAGTAAGATATTGTAAACGTACCAGTAGGGGCCTGTCCATATGATTTAGTTTTTAGGAAGTTTGCTGGGTCGAATGAAGCTCCCAATTTATCAATAGAGTTATTTAATCCTAATCCTACATTTTTAAAATTAGGAATTAATAGTTCGTCTCCTGATGTTGAGTTACCTCCACCAAATACTAATGATGTTGTGTTATCTTCATTTACTTTAGTTGTAAATCTTCTTGATGTTTTTATTACTTTAAGAACATTTGGTACAGATTCTTTAAATTGAGCTAAATCCTTATCAGTTTGTTCTGAATTTGCATATTCAACATATACCATCTCTTGTGCCAAATAAGGAACATTATACCATTTATTTCCATTTGAATCTCTTACATCATATATGTCAATTACATTATCTTCTCCTAGTTGTACTTTAGAAAATTGTTGAGGTGATGAACCAAAATCAAATTCTATTGTTCTAAGTTCTGCAGAAATTGCATTTACATACTTTTTTATTAAATAAGAAGTAGGTGTTCCAGCATTACTTTGATAGATAGAAATTTCTCTTTCATCTTCTACTGCAAAATCAAGTAGTTCAGATGTTCTAAATGCAGTTGATGTTGTAGATGATTTAACAACCATACCTTCTTTGATTCGTAAACAATAATCTAAATCTGGTTTAACACCATCTCCAGTTCCAGTTGATGGTACTGTTTGATATACTGCTAATTTTACAATTGAAGGTGAAGTTACTTTTGGTTTATATCCAAGGTATTCGGCTAATGCAACTACATTTTGTTTATCTTCAGAATATAACATTAACGATTCTTTTAATGTATCGTCTGTATAATAAGATAAAACATCACCAAGATAAGATGCCATTTCTATGAACATCATACCAGGAGAAGATTCGTTAAAATCAGAATAAGTTTGTGGGAAATATGTTTTTGCGTACTCTATTAGATTCTCTCTAAATTTAGAGAAATCTTTGTTAAGGTATTTTATATCCCTACCTTGATTCGATTTTTTTGTTGAACTATTTAATGCCATTTATTTATCCCTCTACCGTAAATGTTAATTCTTGAGATTCAAATTGTCCACCAACAGAAAATTTTAATTTAATTCCTGCGGTATTTCTATCTTTCATCTCATCTGTCATATCTACTTCTATTTCTTCTATATCAATATAAGGTAACCAAAAATTAACACTATCTGTTATTACTGATTCAAGTCTTTCTTCTAAATTATCTGTCATTTGTTCAAATAACAATCCTTGAAGACCTGTTCCAAACTCTGGTTGTAAAATTCTTTCACCTTTATTTGTTAATAGTAAATTTTTTAAATTACTTTTTGCTTGTTCAAATGATGAAAATGCTTGATTAAAATAACCAGTATTACCTTTCATGACAGGCAAAGTAATTCCATACGCGTGGTTCGAAAACTCTTCGGTATCTTTTACTATTTTCTTGTCAAGAATGTAAGCCATCTATTTGTTCCTTATATTATCTCTTAAACTTTTTAACAAGTTCAGAGTTATCTCTATTTAATATTCTATCTAAACCAGGTAAACCAGTTTGAACTCCTAATCCAGTTTTACTTGGTTTTGTTCCTATTGATTGATATCCCATTTTTTGTGCCATCTGAGCTCTTAAAGCTGCAGGGCCACCTGCTCCAAGTGATGTATCCATATTAACTGTTTGATTAATATCTGGTTCTGCATCCATATATGAAGGTATATGAGTATTTTCATTAACTTGTTTTTGTGGTAATGAATCTAATACTGATTTATTTCCTACTCCTGGTCCACCACCAGCTCTTTGTTCTTTAGAAAAAGGAGTTGTTTCGTTCAAAACCTTATTTAAAATTTCATTTTTAGTGAAAGTTTTTTGTGGTGTTGCAACTCTTTGTTCATTTAATGCCTGTTCAGCCTTTTTAAATGGGTCTGATTCTTGTATCGGTTCTATATTTTTTTTAACCTTAATCTTTGAATCTGATAATCTTTTTTTAACTTCTTCTTCTAATATCTTAGGAAAAGTTTTAGATAAAAAATGTTCTTGTCGTTTGGCAACCTCGGCCTCAACAAGTGTCTTTATTACTTTAATTAATTGCTTATTATTCATTTCTAATTCTAGTTATCTTAATATAAATATATCTTTGTTAATTTTATGGGTCTAAATATCTATGGAATGGAAAAAGCTGAACCTAATACTGTTCCTACTCCTGGTGTTGGACCAGTTGGGCCTGGATATAATGAAACAGTTGAGTACAGAAATTGTGGTGTTAATATATGACCCATCATTCCAGCTACTAATATATCTAAGAACATACCACTATCATCAGTTGGAGGATTGGGCCCAACTGGAGTCCATGTTCCTGGTGATTGACATATAGCCATTGTTGATTGTACATTTATAATAGAACCGATGGCTGGTATTGTTGGTGGTATTAACTGTAATGTTGCTCCTGTCCAATAACCTACTACACCCTTTCCTATATCATCTGCAAAAGTATGTAATCCTGATTGTTTACCTAGGGCCGTCATACAAGCAATAGTTACTAAAGATTCCATTAATTCAGTATTTCCTTTTTGAATTGGAACATTATTTGCCATTTGAACTCCTCGTTGAATACACATATGATATTCACTTGTAATCTTTTTAGCGAAATCTTTGAAATCTTTAATACCATCTTGATTTTGCATATAAGACAACATACTTTGTTTAAATAGTGCAAAAGCCATGGTTTATTCCGTATAATTAAGTGTTGATAAAAATGTATCTAATTTACTTTTAATCTTATTAAAATCTCCACGATTGTTTGGTCCTACTGCAGTTGGTCCTGCTGGTGTTGAGAATACTTGTTTGTTTATAGCATCTATTAATTTTTCCATCAAATCAAGTAGAGTATTACCTCTAACCAATGGTTCATCGACTGAGTTTGTATTTAGATATATATCTCCATTTCCACCAGCTGGATTAATTGTAAAATTATTATCATTAGTAGTGATTACCACATCACCATTGAAATCCATATCAGCACCATCTAATCCATTATCTATTGTAAGTTTACCATCAGATATAAATGAATAGTTTCCTTTAGAGTAAAATAACATTTCAGAATCTTTTGCTGATAATATAATTCTACCACTATTGATAAGAGCTTGGTCTGTTCCCTTTAGTTCAGGTTCTTCTGCATAAATTGGTTCTGTTTCTAATGGAGTATCAACCGTACCAGCGGTGAATTCTAATAAATGTTCTCCACTTGATAATACAATAGTTGAACCATCATCAACTATATTTTCATAAGTAGGTGTTCCCTCTTTTAATTCTTCCAATGATTTAGAACCTTGCCTATTTCTTATTATAATAGTTGGAGCTAAAACATTATCAATATTGTTATATCCACTAAAACGAATTGATTGTCCAAATCGTGATTGTATAATCTTATCACCTTCATAAAAATTTAATGGATTTGTTTGAGATGTTTCAAAGTATTCGTTTTTTACTTCGTTTTCATCACCAGCTGAAGAATTAGGTGTTCCTGTTTGTGAGGTTGTTCTATAATCTGATGAACCACCATCTGATGATTTTTCATTTTCTGGTTGAAGAGATTTATCTACATTATCTTTTTTATTTCCTGAGTTAAGAGATGCACTTGTTAGTCTTCTATAAACATTAATTCCATTCCCTATGGAAATTATTTCAACAGTTTCACCTATTACAGGTAAATCTAAAATAGAATAATCATATGGTTGGTAATATCTAAGTTGATCAGGATGAGATGTAACATCATCTAATCTTCTTAGTTTTGCTGCACCTATTAGAAAAGTATTTCTTGTTTCATTCTCAGTTGTAACTCCAGTATCTACTATAGCAGGATGTTCTTCGTTTGTAATAACATCAAGAACAATTCCAATGTTAACTTTAGTCCTTGCTTTAACAGAACGACCGGATATTGAAGATGATTGTGATATTCTACTCATCTGATTTTACCTTTTGTTTAAGTTCTTCTATTTCATTAGTAAGTTCATCTACTTTTACATCTTGTTCATCAGCTACTTGTGAAATTGTTTCATCCAATTGTTGAAGTAATTGTTCTTTTTCTTTATCGGATAAGAATCCCGTCTCTCCTTCTGATTTATTATCAGATGCTATCATTCTTTGAGCTATAGCTGCCATTTTAATAAGTGATTCATCGTTTCTAACAGATGTATCTACTAAATCTTTTAATATCGGGCCTATAACTGCCATATCACCAGAATGTCTAATTACTTTTTTCATTTCAGCAATCAGTTCTGAGATTCTTTGTTTCTTATTTTGTTGGTTATCATAGATATCCTTAAACAATCCACTAAGGTTTTTTCCAGGAAATAATTCAAATTCTGTACTCATGATTATACCATATTAGTTTGTATATAAATATAGTAAACAAAAAAACCTCACTTTTTAGAGTGAGGTTTTCCTATAATGTACATTCCCTAGATGGCTATTATGCCTTCTTTTTTAAGATGTGGTATAAAACTCCAGCACCTACTAATCCTAGTAGTCCTTCGTTACTTAATGAACCGATAATACCCATAATGTTATCCACTACTGATACTTCAGGCCAAAAAGGAATATCTGCTCCCTTGAATAATACTTCTAGTACTACTCCAAGAGCAATGATACTAATACCGATTTCTGTTAGTGATTTTGCCCAATCACCGATTTTGTTTAGAAATTCCATAGTATATCTCCTCTGTTTATAATTAAAAGTATTATAACCTCTTCCTTATTTAAAACATCGGACATCATTTATATGTCAACAATAACTATGGTATATATGATAAAAAAAATTCCAATATATATTTAACCCCCAATTAAAGAAGTGTGTGAGGGGTTTATATATTTATGTACAAAAAAGTGAGGGTTTAGAACTTATATTTCAAACGAAATCTAAAAGTGTTTGAAGTATCCCATCCTACTCTATATGTAAAATCTTTATAAGGATAATCAATCGCAATAGCTGCATTTTTATTTAAATTAAACCAAAATTCTTTTTGTATCCATAGTTTAAATTTAGGAAACTTATATAGTAATCTTGGTTCTAATGTAGGTTCGTTCTTCTCTATTTTATAATGTAAAGGTACGCTTAAATAAAGATTAGAAGTTTCTTTCCAAAAATTATGTCTATAAGTAAATCGATTTTCTAAATCATCACTTCTATGCCTAAGTTCAAATCCTTTAAAGGTAACCGCTATATACGATTTACCATTGGTTCTCATTTCGTATCCTACCGATTGTGATAGTACAGATTGAGTAAATAAGATTAATAGTACTATCAGTAGGTGTTTCATAGTTATAATTATGTGAAGTATTGAATAGCGATTACAATTGCTACTGAGATTGTAATACCTAATATTAATTTAAGAAAATCTCTACCAATCAATGGAAACACCTTTTTGAAGTTTCCAGATGATGAGAATGTACTCAATGCCAATTCCCTACCAGCTAACATTCCAATAAATACAAATGTAGTTGACATTGGTATATTGTTATATTGTTTAAAGTAAAGTAATAAGAATGCATAAACTAAATCTATGATTGTTGCTGAACGAACAAACTTGGTGTTGGTTTTTGATATTACTAATTGTTGAATCTTACCTCCACCGATTTTAAATACATAACCAAGAACTCCTATATAAAATAATATCATTAAAGAAGTTTCAATCCAAGTATGTTCTCTTGGTAAGAATACTGCTATATTTGCATGGTCGTGTTGTAACCATTGAGTCCATAAAAAACCAGTAGAAAACCATTGTCCTATTCTCCACCATTTATCATATTTAGAATCTGGCTTTGTTTTTTCATCTATAAATTTAGAAATTACAAACCATAAGATATATGCAGTTACAGCTGCTACTCCATATCCTAAAAAACTCTTTACTAACATCTTTTCCATTATAAATGTTGATGCAAAAGCTGATAGGACTAAGAATGATGTTGATACAGGTATTCCTTTTCTTGTAAGTAGTAGAAGTGCTAGTGGAGCAAGTACATGCCAAATGGTTGGTTCTATATAAGGTATCTTATCTAATCTACCATATGCAACATCACCCTGAAATTGACCATAGATAAATACTCCTGCTAATATAACAGAAGCAAATGCCCATAACCAATACCATTTGATATCTTTATTTGAGTTTAACCAAGTTCCTAAAGTTTGTAGTGAATCGTTTGCAATTACTGCGTATCCTGCGAGTAAAAAACCTAATACTGGTAAGTATTCCATATAATTGTAAAATCTGTTTCTTACAATATATATTAAATAAATCCTAGTCCAATGTTAAGAGAACATTATCTTTTTTTTATAAATTGTTAACATTTAATTATACAAAAAAACCCCATCGGAATGATGGAGTTTTATACTAACCACTTTGTTATACGATTAGAGATTTTCGAGGAAATTTATAACCTATTATTAGTGTCCTCTATCTTACTATAAGTATATGTTCACTTGCCGATAACTTATAATATTTTCTTTTTAATAATATAGTTGTTAAGTATTAAAGTATCCATTTCACAATTTAAAAATGTTTTAATTGCATCTTCTGGTGTAAGAACCATTGTTTGGTCTTTTAAATTAAATGAAGTATTAATCACAATTGGGAACTTATTTTTCTTTTCTAAACTATCAAGTAACTTATATATTCTTCTATGTTGTATTTTATTAACAGTTTGTATTCTTGCCGAACCATCTATATGTGTTATAGCTGGTAATTCTTTTTTATACTCATCTCTAACCTTTACAACCTGATTCATATATGGAACAGTATCTTTGTAATGAAAATATTTATTGGAACTAGATTCTCGTACCATTGGTGCAAATGGTCTGAATCCTTCTCTTTTTTTTATAACTCTATTTAAACGAGATTTCATTTGAGGGTCTCTTGGGTTTGCAAGTATAGAACGATTACCCAATGCTCTTGCTCCAAATTCCATTCTACCTTCAACCCATCCAATAACATTACCATCTTTAATTTCTTCAGCAACAATATCCACAATCTGTTCATGTAGTTTTCTTTCATACCAAACATCCTTATCATATTTTTCTAATGTAGATAATATATCATCAGTAGTGACAGGAGGGCCTAAGAATGGATTAGAGTTATCAACTCTAACTTCTGATTTACTATAATAATAATGTAAAGCACATCCAATAGCAGAACCTGCATCTGATGGAGCTGGTGGTATATATAGTTTTTTAAACTTTGTTCTTTTTAGAATCTTTCCATTAGCAGTACCATTGTATGCACATCCACCACTTAAACACAAGTTATCTGATTTTGTTAAATGATATAATTTATCTAACAATCTAAAAAATAGATATTCATAAATTAATTGTAAACAAGCTGCTATATCCTTATGTTCTTGTTTTAAATCCTCATCAGGTAATCTGTTTGGTATTTCAAATAGTTGTGATAGTTTTTCATTGAACATAGTATTAGTTGAATACTCATATGTAAAATAATCCATATTCAATTCAAATCCTCCTCCATTAGTTTCTTTATATAGTTTTTTAAACTTATCTAGGTATGGAGAAACATTTCCATATGGTGCTAATCCCATTACTTTGTACTCACCTTCGTTTGGTTTAAACCCTAAGAAGGAAGTTATAGTAGAATATAACATTCCCAACGAGTGAGGAAAATCTATTGATGATAATTTATTAATATCCTTATCACCATAAGCTATACAGGTTGTTTCCCACTCACCCACACCATCTACTGATAATATAGCCGATTTACCAAATGGTGAAGTATAGTGAGCATATGCTAAATGTGATAGATGGTGGTCACAATAAACTATTTTTGTATCTTTACCACATAAATCATCTAGTTGTTCTTTTATATCATTGTATAATTTTTTGTTTCGTGAAATTATACTTTTTCTACTAAGAAAGTTTATCCATCCACCTTTCTTAGTTGATTCTGTAATTCTTTCTAATTTTAATTCAGGATTTTCGTAGAAACAAATAACCTCTAAGTTATCTGGAGTGAGGGAGTGTTCATTTAGTAACCAATTAATAGTGTTAATCGGAAATGATAAATCGTGTTTTATTCCTGTAAATCTTTCTTCTTCGCATGCACCCAATACTTTACCATCTTTAATTAAAGAGGCGGCTGAATCATGATATCCACAGCTTATTCCTAAAATGTAACCTTTCATTTATTCTATAAATAATCATTATCTATATAAGGATTTGAATCAACATCCTTACTTTCATCTTCTTTGGTAGACCAGAAATCTTTTTTTCTAGGTTCTCTAAATTCACCATATTCTAAATAATCATTTAACATTTTCTTTTGATGTTTCTTCATTACATTTACAACCTTAGTAATATAATGGGTTTTACAATCTGTCATTTCTCTTATTAAAAGATACAAATGTTTTTTATTAAAGTTTTCAATGTACTCACTTCTTCTAAATAATTCTAATATAGCATCTGCTATTTGTAAATCTCTTTTCTTAACAAATACATTATTTAAATTATTATCCCAATACTTTAACATTATATTTTTAAATTCCTTAAACTCATTGTTTTCAGATTCCTCATTAAAATCGTTTTCAGGATTCCAAGTTTCTGGCATTGCTGATAAAAGAGAATTTTGTTTCCATCTTTTATAGTTACCATTGTTTTTTAAAATCAAATGATTCTTTGCTATGATAGTAAAGTAAGAAAATGCTCTACCCTTACCTTCTTTAAACATATGGATTTTTTCTACCATAGTAGAAACTACCTCTGTTTGAATATCTTTTTTAGATACATCAAAATAAGAAAACTTAAATGTATTTAATACATTTTCAGCTAATTTTTCAAATGGAAATTTGATTCGTTCTTCATATATTTTAGAACGAAGCTTTTCATCAGTTGAGTTATTGTATTCTATTATTGCTTCTTGAGCAGGAGCGCCAAAATATATCTTGGACTTTTTTCTTCTAGGTTTCGGCATTTTAAATTTCGTTGTTAAGGTTATCTATCATTTGTGTAAGTTCAGAAAATGAAGCTCCCACTTCATCATCTTTTTCAAATGCTTGTCTATTATCAATATCTTTCATTTTTTGTAAAGTAATTCCAATACGATTTCTAATATCTGAAATTGTTGTTACTACTTTGTCTTCTAATTGCTCATTCTGTATTAGTAGGTTTCTTACTCCTATAATCAAAATAAGATTCATTAGAACGGATACTCCTATAACTACATTAGATACGGTTAATAATTCTATCATGTTTTTGTTTTAATTTAATTTAATATCGTATCCACTAAACTGTTCCATATACGATGTAATCTTTGTTCCATTTCCATCTCTAAAAACTTTACCATTTTTAAAGTATCTTTTTACAGAACCTTGTCCTCCAAGATGTGCTGCTGCCAATATACCACTTTCTGAA
>MDSV01067584.1_pt1 | contig 32142 bp, 29 predicted proteins | sample 810851 | NCBI WGS metagenome assembly MDSV01 (sample SAMN05326640, study PRJNA326480) | marine metagenome | isolation source: seawater | place: Atlantic Ocean: North East | collected 2012 | reverse complement strand
TATAGGGCAAATTTAAAAATTGATATTAATGAGGGCGGATTTTCTTCTTATCAATCCGAGTATCCATTTGAGATGGCTGTTAAAAATGGTTCAATTTTAAGTCCTATTAATACCTTATTAGATAAAACAGCGGATAAAAATTATGTATTTATTAAGAATATTTTTGTGGACCCTATAAGCAAAGAATTTGATCTTTTCTTAATAAATTTTAAAGAGAGAAAAGTAATAAAAAAATATTTAATTAAGACAAATTATATGAATAAAATTGAAATTGATAAATCATATATTGATCCAGAAGTTTATTTATTTACAAAAGATTATTTAGGTGTGCCAATTTTTGTAAATATTAAAGATAAACATATTTCATTCGAACATACTCATCCTCCTCATGAATATATCTTAAGTGAAGATAAATTTAAACTTGTAAATAACGTAAAAAGAAAATTTAATGAAATTATATTACAAGAAAATAATTAATTCAGACTTTGGAATTAGAATTAGAAATACTTTAAATATTTCTCCTGTAGATATGTTAACATCGGAATTACATTCTGCATCAGTAAGTGACGCTTTTGTATGGCGAACAGACAATAATTTTTCAACTAAGATAAGATTTATAGATATTTTAAATTTTTTTTTTGAAAAAGAAGAAACAACAGCAAATATTCTTTTTTATGATAATAACTTTAATTACCTAAAAAAATTAAGTTTTACAAAGCTCAAAAAATTAAATGAAGTAATAATAAACAAAGAATTTTTTGGAAACAAAGAGGGGTATGGTACTTTTTATATATTTCATGATTTAAAGAATAACGAAGTACAAAAAGAACTAATTTCAAATAGATGTTATGTTGGTTTTTCTAAAAATGACCAGCATTTTTCTTATGTTCATGGCAATCTTTTAGCTAGGTATAATAGTTCAAATGATAAGAACGAAATTCAATCAGATATAATTAAAACCTCATTCATAATGAATCAAAATTATAAAATTCAAAAATATTTTAATAAAAATTTTAATAATGAAATATTTTTGACCAACCCAACGTCAAGAACAATAAATTTTAAAATCAAAAGAAATTCATATAGCTTGAAAGAGGGATGTTCATTAATAATAGATTTAAAACAAGAGGATATAATAAATATAAAATCAAATTGTCTTTTTTTCAGACCAATTGTATTTAGTTATAATAGTGAATATTTTGATGTACATCATGGATAATAGTTTATAAAAAAAAATGTGAAATGCACAATAGATTTTTTTATTACATAATTAGACCACATCAAATAATAAAAAAAATAATATTAAAAATTGAAAATTTTTTCAAAAGAAAAAATTATGATTTTAATTTTTTTCAATTAAAACAGAATAATCTTTTCAAAAAATATGGTTTAATTAGAGATGATGGATTAGAAAATATTTTGCAAATTCAAAATAGGCATCAATTTCTAAAAGATGAAATGTCTTCCGAACATCAAATATTTTTTTCTGCACTTAGCTTATCAAAAAATTCAAAAATTAGAGAAATATTAGAGATAGGGACATGGGATGCAAAAAATGCGTATTTATTGTCATTATTATTCAAAAACGCAAATATAGAAACTATAGATCTGAGTAAAGATCATGAGATTTTTACAAATTCATATAATAGATTTAATAAAGTAGACAAGTTTATAGAAGATAGAGATAAAATAATTTCAATGGAAAAAAGAATTTTTTTTAGAGAACTGAATTCTTTAAGATTATATGATTATCAAAAAAAATATGATTTAATTTGGATTGATGGTGCTCATGGCTATCCTGTTGCATGTATAGATATAATAAATTCCCTAAAATTAATAAATTCTAATGGGATGATTATGTGTGATGATGTTTTTATTAATAAAATTGAATCTGATAAAATCTATAAATCTACAGCTTCATTTGAAACTCTGGAAGAACTTAAAAGGGAAAATATAATTGATTACGAACTTATTTATAAAAGACTGGATATTGAAAATAATTTTGACACTACAAAAAGAAAGTTTGTGGCAATTGTAACTAAACTTTAGTTATATATAATGATATAAGTTGATATTTTAAGTTTATTAAAAAAATTAAATTATAAGATTGAATGAACACTAGGTACTATTACTGTCCAGAATTAGAAATTTATGACAAGATTGGATTTAAATGGATAGCTCATTTGATGTTTATGAATAGTCCAAACTATAGATCTGAAGTGTGTAATACAGATATTAATGGTTTGAGATTTAATTCACAGAATCTTTTAAATTCAGATGTTAAAAGTATTTTTGACAACAAAATTGAAAAAGAAAAATCAATAATGGTAGGTTCCTCAACTACTTTTGGTGTAGGAGCAACTTCTGATGAAAAAACCATACCTGGAATTCTATCAAATAAATCTCAATATTTTTTTTATAATTTTGGGGGCAGAGCTTTTAATGGTTTACAAGAATATGTTCTTACAACTTTGATGATAAATAATTTAAAAAATACAAAAAAGATTTTACTCTATTCTGGGATGAATGATGTTTATATGTCTTATAATAAATCTTTTATTCCAACGTTTCCAGGTCCATTCTATTTTAATAAAGATTTTTTAGTAAATATGGATAATAAAGTCTCGAGTTTTGGACAGAAAATAAAAGATTTTTTATTTATAATTTATAAAAAACAAAAAGAAAATAAGTTAAATTTATCTTTCCCTAAAATTAAGTTAGAGGAAATAGTTTTTAGGAATATAAAACTTTGGAAATTATTTTCAAAATCTATTAATACAGAAGTAATTTTTTTTTTACCCCCTTTTTTACCTTGGAGTAAGGAAGAAAAAAACTATAGTAAAGAGGAAAAGGAGATTACTGCTTATATTAAAAAAACAGGGGGAGCAAAAAACACATCTTATTTTAACGAAATAGAAAAAGATTATAATAAAATAGTTAAATTATTTGAGGATAACTGTAAAAAACATGAAATTAAATTTTATGATTGTAATGTTTTATTTCGTACCAAAGCTCATAATGATAAATGGTTATTTGTAGACAAAACTCATCTTACAGATTATGGTAATGAATTAATTTCTAATTTTATTTTAGAAAAATTATGATGTTTGAATTTTTAATTATATTAGGATTATTTATTGTAGTTTTTTTTCTTTACAAAAAATTTAAGAAAAAAAAGAAAAATAGCGATGATATTTATCCAATGTGGTAACTATCTAATTCAATAAGTTTGTAATTTTTGATGGATCAAAATTTTTTAAATAGAGGTTTCACAGATGTTTTTGATGTTGAAGTTGAAAAAGAGTTAATTGACCTGAGTAATTTAATATATAAAAATACCAAAGAATTTTTAGTTGATCATGATGAAAACATTCCTTTATTTGAAAAATTAAATTTACATTTTAAAGAAATTCCAGACTCTAAAATATGGTCTGAATTAATGAATATAGTAAATAATTCAACTGAACTCTATCAAATATTAAATTCAAGAGGAGTAAGAAATGCATTTAAGAAAATTTTTAATAATCCAAAATTATTTAATATAAGTACTTTTAGGGCGAGATTACCAAAACAAAAAAGAGTTCTCTATGACTGGCATCAAGATGAAGGTACATGGTTTGTAAGTAAAAATGAAAAACAAATTAATAAATATCCAGCAACTTTATGGTTTTCAATAAATGGTGCTAGTGAAAAAGATTCAATTCAATTAGTAAAATATTCACATAAGAAAAAATTATATAATCATACACATGTTACAGGACAAGGTTATTTTAATATTAAGAAAAAAGAGATGATTAAAGATAAAGACGTTAATACAATTTCAATAAAACCTTCTCAAGGAATTTTATTTCAACCTCTAACCATCCACAGGTCTGTACCTCCAGCTGGTGACAGTTTAAGACCAAGATATACGATAGATATTAGATATTTTGATGAAGAATTTAATGTTAAGTATAAAGTTGATTTTGCATTTAAAATTAAAAAGTTTTATAAAAAATTTTTTGCTTAAATTAATTTTTTAATTATATAAAAGATATAGATGACGTTTAAAAATGAAAGTGTTCTAAATTTTTATAAGGAATTACCTTTTAATATTTATGGAGATATTAATGCTGCTACAGAACAAATAAAAAAGTTTAATCCACTTGAAATTTATCCTGAACTTAACAATATTATTAAAGAATATAAAAAAATAAAGATTGTAGATTTTGGTTGTGGAGGGGGATGGTTAGTTAACTCTTTGTCCTACCACTTAAATGATAAAGTTGATGCTACTGGTGTAGATTTTAATCCAGACGTTATTAAGTATGCTAATGAAATAAAATTAAATTTAAGGCTCGATTCAAAATTTTACTCTTCAGATTTATTTACTTTTGATAATCAAACAAAATATGATTTGATTATATCATTAGGCGTTTTGCACCATACTAATAACTGTAAAGAAGCAATTAAATGTATAGCTGAGTCTGGGAATAGTAATTCATATTTATTTTTAGGTTTATACCATACCTATGGAAGAAAACCCTTTCTTGAACATTTTAAAAAGATGAAAAATGAAAGTGAAAATTTTAAGTTTAATGAATATAAAAAACTACATAGAATTGATGATGAAAAAAAAATGTATTCTTGGTTTAGGGATCAAGTGTTACATCCACATGAAACACAACATTCATTTGAAGAAATAATACCAATATTTAATTCAATAAATTATAAAATTATTTCAACAAGCATTAATAAATTTAAAAAAATTCAAGATTTTTCAAAAATAATTGCTATGGAAAAAGAGCTAGAGTCATATTCGGCCGATAAGATAAAAAAAAAAGAATATTTTCCTGGTTTTTTTATAACCATAGGAAAAAAAATATAAATTGAAAACCCAATACAAATTTAAAAATGGTATTAGAAAAGTTATTAAACACTACGAAACTTATTATATAATTTAATGTTTTAATATAAAAAGTTTTATTTATATTTTTTAATATTTAAGTGGTAATTTTTTAGAATACCTTCAATATTAATTTTTGGTTTCCAGCCTAAATTAATTAATTTTTTTATATTGGCCACATGAGATGTTTTTTTATTGTTTAATTTTATAATAAATTTCTTTTTTAACAAATTAGCAAAATATTTTACAATTTTACTTAATTGAATTGGTTTACCTGAACCTAAGTTATAAATTCCTACTGATTTTTTTAAATATAATAGTTTAATAGCAGATATAATATCATCGATGTCTATAAAGTCCCTTACATGATTTATATTATTTAAATGGACAAGTTCACTTTTTATGAATTTTTCATAAACCGAAGGTATAAAAAAACTTTTATTTTGATTATAATTTGTGTAGCTAAAAATTCTTAAAATACAAATATTTAACTTTATATTTTTTTTTTAAAAGGTAATTTTCAGCCATTAGTTTTGTTAAGCCATATTTACTTATTGGTTTTGGATTTGATTTTTCTGATATTTTTTTTTTACTAAATTTGTAGACATGTGATGTTGATGTTAACAAAAACCATTTTGTAGTTTTGTTTTTTTGGATTTCATTAATTAATAATTTTGTTCCTAAATAATTAACATTTAGTGATTTCTTGAAATTTTTTAAAACTTCTTGAGTAGGTACTACTGCAGCAAAGTGAAATAATGCTTCAAATTTTTTTCCTTTTATCCATTTTTTTATATCTTTTTTTTTTGTAATGTCTCCTTTGAAACAATCAAATTTTGCATTAGAGAATTTTTTTCTAATTTGTTGACCTAGTACCCCATTAGGTCCTGTAATACCAATAGTTTTAAATTTCATTAATCATCAATAAATTTGAGCTAATATAATTAGCTAATTTAGAGTCAATTTTTTTAGTATGAAGCCCTATAAAAAAACCTAGATTTTCTACTAATTGAGCATTTTTAAATTTATCATTTTTTTTATTTAAATTGTATAATTTTATAGCTGGTTGATTTACAAAATTCCCACTTATAATAGGTCTTGTTTCTATACCTTTTTTTTCTAGATAATTTAAATACTTAAATTTTTTATTTAAATATTTTTTATCAATAAAAATAGCTAGACCAAACCAACTTGGATCTATATTTTTTTCTACTTCTAAAAAACTAATTTGATTACAAAACTTTTTATTTAAATATGTTTTTTTAATTATCTGATTTCTATTGAATTCTCTATTCATTTTAAAGATATTTTTTCTTTTAAACTGATTTAATGCGATTGCTGCTTGAATTTCTGTCGGTCTTAGATTGTATCCAGAATTAATAAATAAAAACCTTGGATCTAATTTTGAGTATTTTTTTTTATATTTTTTTTGTATATTTTTTTCTCTAGCCCAGCCGTGAGATCGTAAAGATAGTAGAATTTCATAGTCGGCCTTATTATTACAGGTAATCATTCCCCCTTCACCAGAAGTTATTTGATGAGAATAGTAAAATGAATACATACCCGCTATTCCAAAGGTTCCTAAAAATTTATCGTTGAATTTTGTACCAAAAGACTCACATGTATCCTCAATTATTATTAATTTATATTTATTTGCTATTTTTTTTAATTCAAACATATCTACAGATAATCCCAAAACATGAACACACAAAATAGCCTTAGTTTTTTTTGTTATTTTTCTTTTTAAATCTTTTAAATCCATATTTAAATTTTTTGTGTCTATATCTACAAAGACAGGTTTAAGACCATGCTGTATAATGGGCCATAAAGATGTTGACCAACAAACTACTGGAATAATAACCTCGTCACCTGGAGAAAGTCTTATTTTTCTCATTGGATTCGTAATCAAAGATAAAGCTAATAGATTTGCAGAAGAGCCAGAATTAACCATTAAAGCGTATTTACTTCCTACATATTTTGCAAATTTCTTTTCAAAAAATTTTGTTTTAGCTGACATCGTGATTTGCTTACTTTTGAGAATTTTTTGACCCTCAGATATATCCGATTTTGAGAAAGCATTAGAAAGTAAGGGATATTTCATGAAAAAAAATTTTATTTTAAAATAATAAATTACATTTAATATAACAAGAGCATATTCATTTAATTAGTAAAACTCAATATTATAAAAATCGTTCTCTAAAAATTTGGTATATAAAATAGATCCCAAAAGGAGTACTTAATTTTGATTCTCCATGGACTCTGGCATTTTCTCTACTTGGCATTTCTTTGATATTGTAATTTTTTTTTACGCTTTTTGCCAAAATATCAATCTCTATGCCAAAACCATTTTCGGTAGTTTTTAAATCAATAAAATCCTTTTTTTTTATAGATTTTAAGCTAAATAATATATCTGAAAATTCTGTATTAAATAGTTTATTAAAAAGTAAAGTTAAAAAATCACATCCTGTAGATCTTATAAATCCCATGAATGTTAAATTTGCAGTTAAATCGAAACTACCACCTTTTTTTCTACTACAAACAATTAATTCATATTTATTTGAAGTTATATATCTGTAAAGATGATCTATATCATCCGGATCATGAGAACCATCAGCGTCAAAAAAAATTATATACTCAAATTGTGCAACTAATGCACCTACTCTTTGAGCATCTCCTTTACCCAACCCGTTATCCAAAACATAAGTTACCTTATTAATTTTACAAACTTCTTGCGTGCCATCATTTGAATGACCATCAACAACTATCACTTCTTCAGCTTTTTGTTTTAATATTGGTAATATTGTTTTTAAATTTTCACATTCTTTTTTACTAGAAACAATTATAGTTAAATTTTTGAACATATATTAATATATATTTTGGAAGTTTTGATATAGGAATATTTTTAAAAGTACAGCTTTATTTAATAATGATAAAATCTTAAAATTCCAAAGAATTTAAAAATAGAATATGTTGGGTGTAACGACCAAAAAAATAGCCCTATTATAAAAGGATAAAATAAATATTTATTACTAACAAATTTCTCAAAATTCCAAGTATAAAAACACAATACAGTAATGATAGGGTAACAAAGATTTGCAATTCTACCTACATTATTCAAGCTTCCATCTGGTCCCCCAAGTATTGGCTGACCTATCATCATCATGCATACGAACAAAAGAATTAGAAAAATTGAAGTTTTTAAATTTTCATTAATTTTTCCAAATATAATTACTATCAAGGGAAGAAAGGGAAAAAATGCTAATAAAATAAACCTTATTAGTTTGTCAATTTGACTGAAATCATAATCTATTATTCCATAAGCAAGGTTTATCGGGAAAGAATGTACTGAAATTTTTTGGCCAATTTTAATAATCATTAAAAATGATAAAAAGTATAATAATAGTAATATAAAGAGTAGTTTAATTTTTTTATTTAATACCATCAAAATAGTTGATCCAACAAATAGAGCTATAGAAGTTTGTCTCAAGTATATAGATAAAACAGTGGATAAAAGATTTACTATTATTTTTTCTTTTATTAAAGTGTATGAAAAAATTAAACCTATACAAAAAAATAGCATATCGTGCGCTTGAATTGGATTAAATAAATGGTGTCTAATAGTATAAGGTGTTAATGAAAGTAATGAGAAAAATAAAATTGATACTTTTAAATTAAAGTTAAAATTTTTTACAAATAAAAAAATTAGCGAAACATATAAAAAAATAAACAAGAATGTAAAAATTTTAAAAATTATAAAAAAATTAATATCAAGTAAATTTGAGACACAACCAACTATATAGGGAATCAAAAACCTTTGTGCCACATGTTTAATAATCAGATCACTTTCTAAATGTATGTATGGTGCATTTTTGGCTATCTCAATATAGCTGATAGCATCAGTTTGATTAGCCACGTAAATAATGTCATATACGCTTAGATAGTTTGTAGTAAAAACAATAAATAATAATGAAAAAAGTGAAAATAAAATATAAATTTTTTTTTCAGATTTGTTCATAATAAATAGAGATTACTATATACATGAGTCAATATATGAAATCAAATCAGCTTGTAAGTATAATAATGACCTGTTTAAATGGTGAGAAATATTTGAGAGAGTCGATATCAAGTATTATAAATCAAACTTATAAACATTGGGAAATTATTTTTGTAGATAATAACTCTACAGATCAAAGTAAAAATATTATTCTTTCTTACGGCGATGATAGAATAAAGTATTTTAAATTAAATTGTACTTTAAATTTAGGAAGTGTAAGAAATTTAGCATTAAGTAAATGTTCTGGAGAATTTATATCATTTTTAGATGTAGATGATATTTGGCACAAATTAAAATTAGAAAAACAAATTGAAAAATTTGCTAATGAAAATCATATAGATGTTTTGTATACAAACTATTATAAATTCAATAAAAAATATAAAGAAAAAATTGAAAAAAATTTATTTAATGGAAAATGTCAAGATAAAATAATAATAAGTTATATTAATGGTTTACCGCTTACGGCTTGGTTGACATTGATGATAAAAAAAAAATCAATACTTAAATTAGATTATGATTTTGACAAAAACCTCCATATAACATCCGATTTTGACTTGATTATAAGATTAAGTAATTTCTGTTTCTTTGATTATCTTAATGATTTTCACTGTGGTTATAGAACACATGATAATAATGAGTCTAAAAATAAAAAAAAAGAAATACAAGAATTACATTATATTATAAGCAAATATAAAAAAGATTTTTCAATTAATAAAATTTTATCTACAAACTTTTTTTCAAAGAAAATTTATTTGAAATACTTATTTTATAAATACAATTTATTTTAAAAAATTTTATAATTATGCTGCAAGATATTAATCCTTTATATTCTCTATTGGTTTCTTTGATGATTCTTAATGGTTTTTACAATTTTTCTTATAAATTATCTGCTGGATTAAATAATCGACTCAATGTTAATAATAAATTTCTTTGTACTACAATAATTTTTTTTTTAATAACAAATCTAATTGCAATATTGTCTTTTAATATAAATTTGTTTTTTAAATTTAATAATAATTTAATTATTCTAATTTCTGCAATAATTATTTTAGTTGGCTTTTACAAACCGATTTATTTTTTAAAATTAAATAAATTAAAAATTTCAAAAAATTATAAGTTAAACTTAATTTATTTATTATTATTATCATATTTTTTATTATCATTATCTCCCATTACAGATCCTGATAGTTTAGATTATCATTTAACAGTACCTCTTTATAATTATGAATTTGGAACTTCTCTATTTCCTAAGTATTGGTTGACCAGTCAATTATCAGGCAGTGGAGAATCCTTATTTATCTTCTCATTATCTTTAGGTGGATATCATTTTTCTCAAATTTTACAGTTTGTATCATTATTATTTATAATTAATATTGTATTAAATTTTCATAAAGAAAAAAGAATTGATCAAAATAGAAAATATTTAATTTGTTTAATTATATTAACAATGCCGGTATTTGTTTTTTTGATATCAACATCAAAGCCTCAAGTATTTCCAATAGCTTCTAATTTTTTAGCGTTAATATTAGCTTTTTTTTACTTACCAAAATTAAAAGCAAAATATTCTTTGACGCTATTTAGTTTAATTATTTTTTTATTATTTTGCACAACACAAGTAAAATTTTCTTTTTTACTATCCTCATCATTAATTTCGTTTTTTGCAATTTACATAATGATGAAAAAAGAATTATTTGTAAAATCAATTTTAATAACAATTACGCTTTTTTTTTTAATAATTTTTCCTAGAGAATATTACGAGTTTTTATTTCTTAATAAAAATATAATTTTTAATTTTTTAAATCCTATTACAGATCTATTCATGGCTGAAAGCTTTAATACAAGTTTAAAACATGGATCAGGTAATAATAGATTTATTCCATTATGGATTATTTTTCCTACAACTTATGGATCGTTTGATTTAGGAAAACTAACGTACACTTTGGGTCCATTTATATTAATTTTTTTATATCAGATAAATTTGAAAAATAAAATTTTAAAACAAATATTTATTTTGTCATTTATTTATTTTATTTTAGCAATTTGTTTAGCTCAACCAGTTGGAAGATTTTTTATTGAAGTATTTATTTGGCTTACTTTTTTTACAATATTATATGATTATAAAGTAAATGATAAATTCTTAAAATTTTTTGAAAAAATCTTAATATTTTCTTCATTTTTATATTTTATTATATTAATGTATTTTGCTTTATCTTTTTTCTATGCAAATTTATCAAAAGATTATTACAAAAAAGTTTTACGTGAGAATGCCGACGGATATTTATTGTATGAGTGGGCCAATAGTGTATTACCAGACAATGTAACAATTATAAGTACACATAGATCTAATGCATTTTATAAAAGTAAAGTTATTCCATATGAATTTCGATTGTTTAACTCTAGTTCAAAGGGTGGTTATAAATATTATTTACAGAATATAATTCAAGAAAATCCAAAATATTTACTTTATACAAGTACTGAACATAATAATAGTCGTGATTTCTTTAAAAATTGTAGAGGAAATCTTGTGTATTACAAAAACAATGTTGGTTACCAGACTGGCCGTAATCCATTTTCAATTTCACAGAAATTTAAATTTTATGATGGTTATATCTATAAGATAAGTAAAGAAGATATTGAAAAGTGTATCAAATAGATTATTTAATAAATTTCAGTTTTAACTATAAATGATTTTATTAAACAAAATTTAAAAAAATAAAATGAAGAAAAAATTATATATACAATTTGAAAATAATTTTTTTGATAAAATTATCAATCAAAAAAGAATTGAAATGATAAAATTAATTAAAAAAAAGATTAAAATTTCAGATCTAAATGATCTACTTGATATTGGAACTACTGCAGATTCAACTGCAAAAAGTTCAAATATTTTTTGTAAAATGCTTGATATGATACCCTTACATAAGTCTATCTCTAATCAAAAAATAACAAATAATAGATTTAAAGTAAAAATTAGAAAATCTATAACTTCATCATTTTCTAAAAAAGAAATAAAAATACTAAAATCAGACTTAGTTATTTCAAGCGCAACTATTGAACATGTTGGAAAATATGAAAATCAAGTTAAAAAAGTTCGAAATATGATAAAGTTAACAAATAAATACTTTATTATTAGCACACCAAATAATTATTACCCGATCGAATTACATACAAAACTACCTCTTATACATTGGTTACCAAAAAAAATTTTTAGAAAAATTTTGTTAATTTTAAATATGAAATATTTTGCGGATGAAAAAAATTTAAACTTATTGTCTAAAAATGAGCTAGATAACATTTTATATATATTTAGAAAAAAAATAGAATATAGGATATATGAAATAAAATTTTTATTTTTTGTTTCGAATTTTTTAGCAATTTGCAAAATTAAAAATTAGATAATTAAACAAATGAATATTCTTGGTCTAAATATAAATCATGCAGATACTTCGGCTTGTTTGATCAAAGATGGAAAAATTGTTTCAGCGATTGAAGAGGAAAGGTTTATCAGACAAAAACATTATGCTGGTTTTCCATTAAATTCGATAGAATTTTGTTTATCTTTAGCAAAAGTCAAATTGTCTGATATTGACTTTCTAACAGTAAATTATTCACCATCATCAAATATGAGGCAAAAAATAACTTATACTTTAAAAAATATTGCTTCAATTTCTACAATCAAAAAAATACAAAAATTTAAAAATAAGATATTTAATGTAAGCGATTTAACTAAATTTTTGAAAAAAAATAACTTTAATGGTAAAGTTATAAACGTCGAACATCATTTAAGTCATATATCGTCTTCTTTTTACAATTCACCATTTAAAAATTCTGCTGGTTTAACAATAGATGGTTTTGGTGATTTTTGTAGTACTGAAACATTTAAATGCAGTAGTAAAAAAATTAAAAGTCTTAAAAAAGTTTTTTTCCCCCATTCATTAGGAATTCTTTACCAAGCAATTACTCAATTTTTGGGATTTAAAAATTATGGTGATGAGTATAAAGTTATGGGTTTAGCTTCTTACGGGAGTCCTAAATTTATTAAAGAATTTGAAGAGTTAATTAAACTGGATAAAGAAAATTATTTTTTACTCAACTTGGATTATTTTACTCATCATTCAGACTCAGACTTTTCATATAGTTTTACGAACGGTATTCCAAAATTTTCTAATCTTTACTCTGAAAAAATTCAAAGTCTATTAGGTTGTGAAAGAAATCCAGAGGATAAAATAGAAAAAAATCATTTTGACATTGCATGTTCATTACAAACTTGTTTCGAAAATATTGTTTTTTCAATTCTTAATCAGTTATATGAAAAAACTAAATCTGAAAATCTGTGCCTTGCAGGAGGATGCGCACTAAATTCAAAATTTAATGGATTAATAAAATACAAAACCCCTTTTAAGAATATATTTATACAACCCAATGCCGGTGACGCTGGAGGATCAATGGGATCAGCTCTTTATTTTTTAAAAAATCAAAAAACAAAAGATAAAGAATTGTTAAAAGAGGATTATAACAAATGCTATTTAGGAAAATCATATACAAATGATTTTATTGAAAAAAATTTAATTCAAAAAAATGAATTAGTTAAAGATTACTCATTTAAAAGATTAGAAGATGAAGATCTATATAGGGAAATTGCTGAACGAATATCTAAAAACCAAATAATTGGTTGGTTTAAAGGAAGATGCGAGTGGGGCCCAAGAGCATTAGGGAATAGATCAATATTAGCAGATGCTAGAAATCCGAAAATTAAGGACATCATCAATAAAAAAATCAAATTAAGAGAATCCTTTAGGCCATTCGCTCCATCAGTTATGGAAGAAATGTCTAGCAATTACTTTGATTTAGATTGTCCCTCACCGTACATGTTGAATGTTGTAAATGCTAAAAAATTAGCAAAAGATAAAGTACCTTCTGTAGTTCATGTAGATAATACTTGTCGAGTGCAGACTGTAAATCAAAAAGATAATAGAGAATTTTATAATTTAATCAAAGAATTTTATAAATTAACAGGTGTACCTATTATATTAAATACCTCATTTAATGAAAATGAACCAATAGTTCTCAGTCCAGATCATGCATTTGATTGTTTTAGAAGAACTTCGATGGATTGTTTAGTTTTAGAAAATTGGGTTATAGTTAGATAATTAATGAGAATAATACAAGTTCTAGACGAGATGTCTGAAAAAAATATAAGCCTTGTAAGTGTGGCTAATACTATTGCATCATATAAATTTTTATCAAATGACTCAAAATTGATAATATCTAAAAGTAAAAAAAAAGAAAAAAAAAATGTTATTTTAAAAAATTTATTTAGTAATTTATTTTATAAGTCAGAAGTCAGTAAAATTATAAAAAAGGAAAATCCATCTTTAGTACATGTTCATGGACTCTGGAGACCAATTCATTTATTTTTTATTTTACACTGTGTATTACTTAATAAACCAATTGTAATCCAGCCCCATGGTATGCTTTTGGAACAGGCGTTAAGGAGTAAATCAATTTTAAATTATTTTGGAAAATTATTAACACTATTTATTTTTTATAAAATATTACTATATCATAAGTCATTTATTGCAGTAACAGAGGAAGAGAGAGTATCAATCCAAAAATATTTTCCAAATGCTGATATACAAGTCATTCAGAATCCAATAATTTCTGAAAACATCAAGGTAAAAAAAATAAAAAAAAATTTTGTATACTTTGGAAGATATAATAGCCATAAAAATTTAAAAGAATTTATTGAAGCATTTATATATTTAAACCCATCAAAAGAATGGAGTTTTGAAATATATGGTATTGAAGATGATAAATCTTATGAATTAGAATTAAAAAAGATAGTGAATAATGCTGGATTTAATGAATTTATTAAATTTAACAAACCTGAATTTGATAGAAAAAAAAAATTTAAAATCATATCTGACTCTTGGTGTAATGTTTTGCTTTCCAAATCTGAGGTCTTAAGTTTATCAGTATTAGAGGCTTTTAGTGTAGGTACTTCAAGTATAGTAAATGATAAGATTTTTTTTCCTAAATGGATTAAGAGTAATTTAACCACTTGTGAAGTTAAAAATGAAGAAATTTCTAAAAAAATCAAAAAGATTATGGCCATTACTTATAAAGAAAAGATAAATCAAAAAAGTAAAATGAAAAAATTATTTGAGAAAAATTATCAAAATATTAACAAGAAAAATTTATATAAAGAATGTTTAAATAAGACTTTAGAAAAATATAAAAGTCACTTATCAAGTAATAATTTATTTGTTTTTGGTGCAAATCTTTTAAATTCTATTTTGGTCCCTTTTATAATGATTTTAGCTGCAATTATAAATAAACCATCTTTAGGAGCTGAAATTGGAATTTACCCAGGTATAGTTTTACTAATTAATCAAATTTTTTCAGCTAATGCTAGATCTATCTTATTATACAATAAAGAAAGTAGAATTTATGATCAAATAATAAATTGGAGAACTTCAGTTGGGTTTATAACATTAATATTAATCTCAAATATCCAATTTTTTTTTTACAATGGAGTTAATTCTATTGAATTATATCTATTAAATGTAATTGTTTATCTTTCTTGGGTTAATGAAATTAATCTTTCAATTCATGAAAAAAATAAATCCAGTCTTTTAATCAGAATATTTTTTTTTATAAGTTTATTTTTTTATATTTTGATATTTTGTAATTTTTTTTTCCAAATATTTGATTTTCAGGAAATTATTAAATATTTTACGTTATTTCATATTATATTTTATGTTTATCACCTTGATTATAATAATTTAAATTTGAAAATAATCATATTTTATATCAAAAAGCAGTATTCTGAATTTCTATCATTAGCATCAAGTATATTTAATATTTTTGGAGTTATAGCTTGGAGAATTTCACTTATTATACTTTTAGAAAAAAATATAGTAGGAATATTTTTTGCTTCTTTTGCTATTGCTTCATTCCCAGGAACATTATTTAATAATATAATAGGTCAAATTGTTTTAATTAATGAAAAGCTCAAAAAAATAATACAGAAATATATAAAACTATATTCTGTAATATATTTTTTTATCATCTTTCTTTTAATCATTTTAAATAATATTTACTATAGAGAATATCAACTTTACTATTTTTTAAATATTACTTTGGTATCTTTAATTGGTACTCCTTTAATGTTAATAGGCTTATATAATAGACATAAAAGTTTATCATTTAGTAAAAAACAACAAAGAAAAATTTTTATAAAAGATATTTTCTATGGGATTTCAATTTCACCGATAATAATTATTACTTATTATTTAGGAGGAGAGGCTTTAATAGTGTATTCATTTATCATCTCTTCCATATTAGCATTTATATTTTATCAAAATATTCATAATGATAAGTAAGATTTATTATTTCTTAAGAAAAATATTCTTTATAAGTTTTATAATAATTTCAATTTTTTCAATAAATTTTTATGAGGGTTCTAGCTTAATTTATTTGATATATTGTTTGATTTTTATTTTAATGTTTTATTATTTAACAGACAATAAAGCTAGTTATTTTGAAATTTTTCTCTCTACTTATTTGTTTCTAGGTTTTTGGTTTAAGTATGTTTTTAGTTTAATTTTATTTAACGGAAGAGTGTTTGACTCAGGCCAAAATAGATCAACTAACATTGATGATATTTTAATTATAGGAATTATTATTGCTTGTATTTTATTATTTTCTTCATTTATCAATAAAAAAATAATTAATAAAAAAATTTATTTTCAACAGAAGATAAAAAAGACAAATTTTTTTGAAATATTTTATTTAGAAAATAAATACAAAACACTCTTTTCTTTTTTGTTAATAGTGTTTTTTATAGGTATGATTAATTTAAAATACGGTATTTACCAAAGAGGATTTATTCCTGTAACAGAAACAAATTTTCTTATTCAAAACACTATTAAATGGTTATTACTATTTGGTTTTACAACATTTTCTTGTTTTATAATCAATGTTGAAATTTTAAATAAAAAAAAAGTAAGCTATTTAACCTTTTTAATATCAATAATTGAAATATTTATTTCTTATTCTTCAATGTTAAGTAGAATATTTGTAATAAATGCTTCATCTTTATTACTTCCTCTTTATCAAAAAATATCAAGTTTAAAAAAAAAATATGACAAATTTTTTTTTCTATTCATCATAATTATATTTATCTTAACTTTGGTCTCAATGTTTTTTGTAAATGATTATAGATTAAGTAAACTTGATTTAATTAAATCAAATCTGATAAAATCAGAATCACTTAATTCAAAAACAAAAAACAATGAATTTAAGTCAAAAGAATTAAAAAAAATTGAAGAATTTAATTTTCAAGTTTTGACCCATAACAAACATAAAAAAGGGAAAATAACTTCAAATGATGTGACAATGTTTATTTTAGTAAATAGATGGATTGGGATAGACTCATTAATTTTAGTGCATTCATCTAATAAAACTAGTTTTGAACTATTTAGAAATGCATTTAAAGAGACCAAAATGAAAAATCAACTTACTTTTTATGAAAAAACTTTTAATTTAGAAAAATATATTCTTCAATCAAATAAGGAGTTTTTGAAGGGAAATACATTACCTGGTTTTGTAACCTTTTTATATTATCCAGGAAATTTATTTTTTTTGGCAATAAGTATACTTATGGTAATTACAACTTTTAATATATTTGAAAAATACTTAATTAAGATTTCAAATAATAATTTAATATATGTATGTTTTATTTCAAATATTATCGCAACACGATTAATTCATTTTGGTTATGCTCCAAAAGATAGTTATTTATTTCTTACATCTATATTTTTATCTATTTTATTTTTATTAATTTTGAATAATTCTATTTTTCCTTCAGTAAATAAAAATAAGTAATCATATACAAAATTATATTTATTAAAGTAATAAGTAATAAAACTTTACTTTGATTATAAAAATTCATACTCATAAATATTCCTATTGACATATAAAAATTTAAAAATAATCCAGAAAAAGAGTTTGAGATTTTATGATTAGTATGTTTTGAAATTTTTTCAAAAATTAAGATATGAAAATGTTTTCTATCAGCTATTTGTACTTTTTGATTACTTAGTTTTCTTCTTATAATTGAAAACAAATTTTCAAATGCTGGATACCATAATAAATTTAAAGCTAACAAAGAGGAGATTTTATCATTATTAAAGTTAATAAATTCAATAATATATATACCTATAAAAATACTTATTAAATATACTCCATTATCTCCTAAAAAATATTTTCCTAGCAAATTAAATAAGTAAAAAACAAAAAACATTATAATTACATATTCTATTTCAAAAAAAATAACTGGTAGATCTAATCCACTAAAGTATATAGCGATAATGATAATTAAATAATATCCTACCAAATTGGCATTAATGCCATCACAAAAATTTGATCCGTTTAGGAATACAATTAGACAAGCAAATGTGAAAATAAAATTAAAACCATAATTTTGAATATAGTAATCTATGAAAAAAATATTTGTTTTATCAATATTCAACTTTAATAGGATTATGAGAAAAGAAAGCAAAATTGCCTGAAATAATAATCTTAATTTTGGTTTAAAATTAATTCTTAAATCTGAATAAACTCCTAAGATAAAAAATAAAAATAAAAAAATAATTTTTATTAAATTTGTAATAGAATAATTTGAAATTAGCGTACAAGATGATATTACTATAAGAAAATAAATACCTCCACTTAAAGGAATATTTTTATTTAAATTTAATTTATGATCTTGATGCGTTGGATTATCAATTAAAAAAGATAATTTACTTTGGATATAGATTAAAGATATTGATAATAAGATTAAAAATAATAAAAAAATAAACATGTAAATAAATTATATGGTATTTAAAAAAATAGATCTTTATCATAATTTAATATTATTTTCATCTTTGCTATTAATATTATTACCTGCAGCTTTAGTGTCTGGGCCCTTTTTATCAGATCTTTTTGTAGTAATTATTTCAATAATTTTTTTGATGATAAATAAAATTAACCAAAAAATTAAAATTATGAAAGCACCATTTTTAAAAATATTTATTCTTTTTTGTATTTATATAACGGTCAGAGCATTATTGTCAGATCATTTAATTTTATCATTAAAACCATCTTTGACCTATATACGATTTGGTATTTTTGCTATTGCAATTTTATTTATTTTTGAGAGTCAAAAAGATATGATAAAAAACTTTTATTTAATATTATTTATTACTTTAATTGTTCTTGTAATAGACGGATATCTACAATTTTTTACAGGAAAAAATATATTTGGATATAGTGTTGTTAGGCCTGACAGATTAGGCGGTCTTTTTTTTGAAGAATTAATATTAGGGTCATTTATTTCTAAAATTCTACCAATTTTTATGGCACTTATTTATTTAAATAAGAAAGTTATTAACATTAAATTTGCATACATATTTATAATATTAAGCTATTTGCTAGTTTTTGTGTCAGGTGAGAGGTCAGCATTTATAATAACAACATTTTATTTTTTTCTAGTATTACCTTTTATATTTAATCTGAAGAAAACTATAATAATTACTTTATCAATAGCTATTTTATTAAGTTCACTTGTTTTAACTAACAAAAATTTAAAAAGTAGATATATAGATCAAATGCTTATGCATACATTGTACCAAAGTGAAGGATCAAAAATCTTTATGCCAGAACATTTTGGTTTTTTTCATTCCTCAATAGAAATTTTTAAAAGTAATATTTTATTCGGCAAAGGTGTTAAAACGTTTAGAGAAGAGTGTAAAAATATCGATGAAGAAATTGTACTAAATCTAAAAAAAAAAATGAGTAGAATTAAATTTTGTTCAACTCATCCTCATAATTATTACCTTCAATTATTAGCTGAAACAGGATTAATAGGATTTTTGTTTTTATTTTTATTTTTTATAAAATTGTTTATTAGTTATATCAAACAATATTTTATTTTATTTAAAAATAAAAATTTAATTGATAAGAGCTACATTTGTATTTTATCAGGTATAATAGTTTCAATTTGGCCTTTAACAACCTCTGGAAACTTTTTTAATAATTGGGTTTGTATTAATTTATTTTTAAGTTTAGGAATATTTTTATATATATCTTCTCATGTCAAAAAAATTTAACTTAAAATATCTATATATATTTTTTTTTATATCTTTTTTTTTTCTATGGAACATAAGTATAAATGATATATTTAGTTTAAATATTAAATTACTTAATATAGATATATCACTAAAATATTTAATTATTTTAATGATATTTCCAATATTATTTAAAAAATTAATATTACAAAAATTATTTTCGATATCTAAAATTTTTAATAATCAAAATTATATTTTATATTTTATATTTTTTTTGATAATTCATTATTTTATTTCAAAAAATTTATATCAAGAAAAAATTGAATTGTACGAAATATCTAAATTATTTTTTTTAATTTTTTTATCCTTAATATATTCAAATTATAGAAATTTTTTATATAGGAATTTTGATAAAGTTATTTACTTTTACTTGATATTATTCATTTTTTTTGCATTAATTAACAATGAATACATTTATAATGTAGGAGCCTGCAATAACAAATTTTTTTTAATAAACTTTCTAAACGAAAAAGTTAATTTATCTGTTTCAAATAGCTTTTTTAAAGAAAATTCCCATCTCGCTATGATGATGGTAAGTGTAATGTTTTCACAGGTATTTATCTTACAAAAATTTCCAAACCAAATTTTTATAAATTTAATTTTATTATTAATTTCAAATTTGATTATTTTTTTAAATTATTCAACTACCTTTGGTATTAGTTATCTATTATGTCAAACTTTTTTATTTTTATTTTTTTATAAAAAATTAAAAATTTCATTTTGGATTATTTCATTTACTATATTATTTTTAAATATGATAATTTTTTTATCAGATAAAAATTGTAAGAAAAAAATCAGTGATTATAGTATCGAAAATATTAAAGAGCTCAAAATAGAAAAAACCGCTCAACCTGGTACAAATATTTCCAAAAATTTAACTACATTGATATACGAAAGATCTTCAGTATTAACTATTTATACGTTTAAAAATAATCAATTAGGTTGGGGGTTTGATGGAATGAATAATGCAACTTTAAAATTACTTAAAGAGCCAAAATATGAAGATGTTTATATAGATGTACACCGATTGAATTTAAACGATGGGCTATCAAATCTTTTAAAAATTTTAAATGAATTTGGTGTTTTCTCTATATTCATTTTATATATTTTTTTAAAATATGTATTTAATCAAAAAAAGATAAATTCCTACAACCTATTCATAGTGACTCTTTTTATTACTCTATGTATCAGAGGTGCTGGTTATTTTAATGGAGGTTTTATTTTTTGTTTGTTAGAATTTTTATATGTTCATCGATTATCAAATCAAAGCAAACAATCACCATCTAAATAAGATGTATCCCAATTATTTTTAACAAATTTTTTAATTTCATCATAATCATTATCTTTAAATTTTATTAAGTATGGATTATTTTCTAATAATCTTGAGAAAAAATTATTAAATTTCAATTTATTCAAAATATTTTTATTTAAGTTTCTAAATTCAATAAAAGCACATCCTTTATTTTTTGAAAATATTGACAAATAATCAAAAATTTCATTTATATACTTATATTTTTGATTTAATAATCTTATTTGACCGAGATTCATTCTTTTAATTTTTGTTTTATATAATTTTTCACTTACCAATATAGCATATCCAATCATTAAATTATTTTCTTTAAAAATAATAAGATGAATTTTTTTATTATATGAAATAGCTTCTAAATAATCTTTTAAATTATCATTTGATCTTACTTCATGAGGTGTATTTGAATATTTTTCATAATATTTATTAAATTGATTTATTTTAGATAAATTAAATTTTACAGGAAAATACTCTAATGTTTTGTCTATTTTATTATTTTTAAAAATTAAAATATAAATTCTAAAAAAGAATGAGATCATTGAAATAATGATATTCGGCAAATTTATTTTTTTTTTAATAAGAAAAGCCTGAATAAATTTACTTATATCTAAAACTTTGAATATAACTTTTGCACAACCTATTGAGTTCACCTCAATAGCACCAAATGATTTCCATATTTTTGATACAATTTTGTTAGCTGTAGTAGTTATAAAAAAATCACAATTTGCTTTAAAATATCTGTTTAGTAATATTATTGATGTATTTCTAAAATTTTTATCAACATTCCAATTTGAGCTTATAAGAATATTATAAAACTTATTCTTAAATCTAATTTTTTTTTTAAAAAACGAGTGATAACCAACTAATTTATTTTTACTAATAATTCCTTCACCTACTTTTTTTTCGTTATTATTCCATAATTTTTTCCAATATCTGTATGGAGGAATTTCTAATTTATTTCTTAATATTAACCTTCTTATTTCATTATAATTTCTAAAATTTAGTTTTTTTATAAACATAAATATTATAGTACTTAAAAAAAATGTATAAGGAAGAAAAAATAATTAATTATCTAAAAAAAAAATTTAAGAAAAATATTAATTTGAATTCTAAAATTTTAATTGATTTAGATATTGACTCTTTCGAGTTTGTTAAAATTATTTCAGATATAGAAAAACAATTAAAAAAAAAATATAATCCCATTATAATTGAAGATTTAACAAAATTTACAATTAAAAAATTTTTAAGTTTATTTAAGTAAAAAATTAGAGGTTAATAAATTTATTTTTTTTCTTAATATTTTTTTGTTTGGCGCTTTTGGAATTTCATTTAGACCTAATTCTTTAATATTTACTAATATTTTTGGAATTTTAAACTTTGATATTTTAGTTTTTAGAAAATTATAAAGTTTTTTGTAGCTTACTATTTTAGAACTTTCATATACTAATACTAATTTATTTTGAGTTATTTTATCAGGTATAAAACTTAATATTCCAAGTTTAATTTCCTTAAACTTAAATAAATGATTTTCAATTTCAGAAGGATATATATTTTCACCAGAAACAATAATCATGTTATCTATTCTATCTTTTATAAATAAATAATTGGCTTTATTAAAATATCCTAGATCTCCTGTTTTGAACCATTTGTTACTGTATTTTGAGTTAGTTAACTTTTTTTCTCCTATATAATTTTTAAATAAATTATTACCTTTAATCCATATTTCTCCATAATCATTTGTATAATTCATAATCTTAATTTTATTATTTTCTAACGGCTTACCTACCGAACCATATAAAAATTGTTTTTTGTGTGTTGTTTCAGTTGAAGCTATTGAGGAAGTTTCTGTAAGCCCGTAATTACATAGAATTTTGATTTTAAATTTATTTTCAAATATTTTTTGTGAAGATTTACTTAACTTAGCTCCTCCACAAAAAAGAGATTTTAAAGAATGTTTTGAAATTTTTTTATGAGTGTTAAAATAATTTATATGTGTAGCCATTACGGAGGAGTAATTGATTTTATATTTTATACAAATAGGCCAAAAATTTACTAGACTTGTTTCAGGGCTTATTGAAAATGTACAACCACCCAATATAAATGGAAGTAAAGTAGGAATAAATTGACCATTGTTATGATATAGAGGAGTAACAGACAAGAATCTAGGATTTTTAACTTTTAAATTAAGTGATGTATGTATGTCGTATAAATTAGTTAACATTGAACGATGTGTTAAAACAACTCCTTTGGGGTTTCCTGTTGAACCTGAGGTGAATAATATTTGAGCAACTCTATTTTCATAAAACTTTTTATTTATTCTTAATTTATCAGATCTGATTTTAGAGAGATTTAAAATAAATTTTGTATGATCTATAAAATAGCTTTTTATTTTTTTTATTTTCTTAACTTTTTTTAAGTTGTTTTTGTCAGTTATTAAAAAACTAGGATTTGTTTTTTTTATTATATAGTTAATTTCATTTATACCACTATTTGGATTTATAGGTACAAAAATTCTTTGATTATAAAGTATTGATAAATAAATTATCATTAATGATTTAGAATTATCTAGCAATACTAATATTTTTGAATTTTTTTTAATTTTTTTACTTTTTAAAAAATTTGAAAAATTTTTTAATATTTTTAGCAAATCAGAATACTTTATCTGATCTTCATTATTGTCACCAATGTAATAAGTTTTTTCTTTATTTTTTTCACAATAAAAATCTAAAAAATCTCTAAAGTTACGAATTTTATTAATCATTTTTTCAAATTTTATATGTATTATTTCGTTATTTATTCGTTTCTTTTAAAATAATAAATTTTATATCCATAAAATTTATCTAAATTTATTTGTTCAATGGTAAAATCATTACCATTAAAAAAATGTGTACAAGGGCTTTTACTGTAGTAACATTCTCCTTTCTTCGATTTATAAAACATAAAATTTTCATCTTTTTTAATTTGAGTATTTTCCTTTTTTAATTGATTTTTTTTACTACTATAAATGTTTGGCCATGGATCAATCTTTTCGATAACACCATTATAAATTCTATTTGAATTTTTTAGTGTAATTCCAAAAAGTAAAATAATTACTATATAATTTATTGATTTATTAAACAATAATTCGTTAGCAATTAATTTTGAATTTTTGAGTGATATAGTTAATATGATTGCTAGTGTTGAAATAAGATAACTATATCCATACCTAAAAACTGGAAATTTAATAAACCATAGCAATGAACCACTAATACATACTAATAAACAAAAATAATAATAACTTTCAATTTCAATTTTAGTTATTTGAGTTGGCTGAGCTCTATAATCATAAATTTTGAGTATTATTATCAATAACATCAAAAATATTATAAATGGTGTTATTTTTTTAGTTATGGTCTTTCCTTCAGATATCTTCCAAGTTTTTATCCAATTAAATTTTGAATTATAGTCATCATAATTTTCTTTTTTTCCTACTTGATTTACCCAGCCTTTTGTCCAAGCTTCATTCTCAAGTCGGGCATTAATTGCATTACTAGCCCTATTGCTATCTTTATCATACCAATAAATTTTTTTAATACATGTTTGCTCAACTGGAAACATAGCACATCCTGAAATTAATATATTTTTAAATAGATATAGAGATAAAAAAATTAAAGAAATAAAACTAATTTTATTAATAATATTTTTAAATTTAAAATTTTTTAAGATTAAATAAATTGGAATTAATAGACCTAATAAAAGAGTAATCTTATTTAAGAAAATAAATATTGATACAAAAATAGTTTTTTGGATTTTTAAAAAGTATTCGTTATTTTTTAAAGTTTCAATTATTAGGTAGAAAAAAAGTAAATTAGCTGGAGCATCATTTCCAAAATCACTATATCTATTTACTCTAAATATAGTGAAAATTAATATTAAAAAAATAAAAATTTTAATATCTCTTTGATTTTCATATTTTTTTAATTCACAAATACAGTACCCAACAAAATTACAAAAAAATAAAGCAAGAGGTATATTGATACCTTTCTCATTAAATATATAATTATTATAAGTAGATGATAAATATTGAAAAATTGAAGTATGTCCGAACCTATAATGAATATTGTTAATTCCGATTAATATTTTATTTTCATTTATAATACTGATATAGGGTAAGTGATAAGAACCTGCATCAGGTCTATAAGTTCCATCAAAAGAAATAGTTAATACAAACAATATAGTAATTGGTATTGAGAATGTAAGTGTTTTTATTAAAAAATTTTTATTAAAAAAAAAAGTAAAAAAAATAATGAAAGGTATTAAGAATATAAAGGTATTGACAATTACATTTAAACTTATGAAAAAATTAAGGAAAAGAGCTATAAGACTTAAAATAAACGCTCCATAAAATGCTAATTCAAAGATATTACATTTATTTGAAATATTTTTATTTATTACTAAATAATAAAATGTGTATCCACATAGATAAATATGCAAAGATGATAAATATCCATAAAAAAAAATTTCCAACATGAATTTAATTATAGCAATAATAGTAAAATAAAGTAAAAATTTTATATGTTTTTTAGAAGACTAGACTCTGTAAAGTATAAAATTATCAGATTTATTGAAAGCAATTATCAATTAAACTTATTAATATATAATAATATAAGATTTTTAAAATTTCTACTTCCACATGAAAAAGACTTTTATGGGATGCTTTTACTTTGTAAAAAAAAAAAAGAAAATGTGATTTTAGATATAGGTGCTAGTTTGGGTATATCATCTTTAGGTTTTAGGCAGCTAGGATTTCATAATAAGATTTATGCTTTTGAACCCAATTTTTTTTTATTTGATAAATATTTGAAAAAAATAGTAAAAAAAAATGAAAATATTTTCATAAAAAATATTGCCCTTGGTAATACTAATTCTTTTAAAACATTTTATATGCCTTACTACGGTTCAAAATGTATTCATTATTTTTGTAGCTTTGATAAAGAGTATTTAGTTAATAGTATTAAAATAACATTTCCAAAACTTTTAAAAAAAATAATCATTAAAAAAAAAAAAATTAAGTGTAGAAGATATGATGATTTAAAATTTAAAAGCATTCCACATTTTATTAAAATTGATACCGAGGGTTATGATGAATTTGTGCTAAAAGGTCTCAAAAAAACAATAGAAAAATATAAACCAATATTTTTAATAGAGTACAATAAAGAATATTATAATAATGTTAAAAAAATATTAAGAGGTTATATTCCATATTTCTACGATGTTAAAAAAAATAAAATGATAAAAATTCCTAAAATTATAAATCAAAAGCAAATTTCTAGAACTACAAAAAATAACTATTTATCTGTAAGAAATATTTATTTTATACCACTGAATAAAAAAATAAATAAATGTTAGTTTCAGTTGTAATTCCAGTTTATAATGAAGAAAATTTCATTAAAAAATTACTCATAAAGATAAATAATATTAAAGATATAAGAAAAGAAATAATTGTAATTAATGATAAGTCCACAGATAAGACCAGAAATATTTTAGAAAATGAATGTGATTTATTATTTTCGAAACTGATTCATAATGAACATAATATGGGTAAGGGCTATTCATGTAGAAAAGGAATTGCAGAAGCAACAGGAGAAATAATTATTATTCAAGATGCAGATTTAGAATATAATCCAGAAAATTATTACAAATTAATTAAACCAATACAAAATAGAGAAACGGAAGTAGTATATGGCTCAAGAGTTCTACCTGGTGGAAAAAGAACCAGACCCAAAACTTTTGATTTTGTAATTAGATTCTATGCTAATTTATTTTTAACATTTTTATCAAATCTACTGAATAAACAAAATTTAAGCGATTGTCATACTTGTTATAAAGTTTTTGCATCATCAACACTAAAAAAAATTAAATTATATGAAAATGGTTTTTGTTTCTGTCCAGAAATTACCGCAAAAGTTTCACGTCTAGGAATAAAAATTAAAGAGGTTCCAATTGATTATTTTGGAAGAACTCACGCTCAGGGAAAAAAAATAGTTTACTTTGATGGTTTGCGAGCGATATACTCAATTTTAAAATATAATTTAATTAAAAAGACATAATTATAACCATAAATAACTTAAGTCATTTTATGAATTAAATTTGTTCTAATGAAAAAAAATAATAAAAATTTAATAAATTTTAGTGATAAGATTTTCTTAGCAGGACATAACGGATTGGTAGGTAGTGCAGTTTTTAAAAAATTAAAAGAAAAAGGTTTTAAAAATATTATTGTTGCTAACAAAAAAAAACTTAATTTACTCGATCAAAAAAAAGTTTTAAAATTTTTTAAAAATAACAAACCTAAAGCCTTAATTATTTGTGCTGCTCGAGTAGGAGGGGTAAATGCAAATAAAAATAATAAAGCAGACTTTATCTTTGAAAATTTGACAATTCAAAACAATTTGATACATAGTGCTTTTTTAAACAAGGTAGAGCGTCTAGTTTTTTTGGGATCAAGTTGTATTTATCCTGCGAGATCTAAACAACCAATTAAAGAGAAATATCTACTCTCAGGTCCTTTAGAAAAAACAAATGATGCTTACGCTGTTGCGAAAATCGCTGGTATTAAATATTGTCAATCTTTAAACGAGCAATATAGAAAAAATTATATATGTCTAATGCCAACAAATGTTTTTGGAATAAAAGATAATTATGACTTAGAAAGCTCCCATTTTATACCCGCTTTGATTAGAAAAATTGATACTGCAGTTAAAAAAAATCAAAATTTTATTGAAGTTTGGGGCACTGGTTCTGCGAAAAGAGAAGTAATGTATGTTGAGGATTTAGCAGATGCTATAGTTTTTTTTTTAAACAAGAAAACTAAGGAAAGTTTGATTAATATTGGAACAGGTTTTGAGAAAACTATAAACCAGTTTGCTAAAATTCTAATTAATATTTCAGGCAGAAAATTAAAGATTAAAAATATTAAAAAGGATTTGAATGGAGTTAAAAGAAAACTTTTAAATACAGATTTAGCTAGAAAGTATGGCTGGAAGTCAAAAAATGATATTATTGAAAAACTGAGTGAAACTTACAATAGTTATAAAATTGCCAGATAGATAAGTTTATTATTTCTTATGCTAATTTTAACAACTATTAACTTTTTAATCATAACTTCTATTTTTGGATATTCGTATATCTTCAAAAGATTATTATTTACCAACAAAAATATTATAATTACAAATTTAGATTTTCTTTACGGATTATTTTTACTTTATTTTATATCTTTGATATTTCACATATTTATTCCATTAGAAAAAATTTCTAACTTTGTAATTTTTTTTGGACTATTGATATTTGTTTTAATCTTTTTGAAAAAAAAGATAAATATATCTTTTTTTAAATATTTTTTTGTAGTCTTTTTATTTTCTCTCATTGCTTATTATGGTAAAGATAATGTAGATTCTCCACTTTATCATTTGCAAGTTGTTAAATGGTTAACCGAATTTAAGTTAACTTTTGGTCTAGCTAATCTAGGAGTTAGATTGGGGTTAAATTATCCCTGGTATTCAATATTAGGTATATTAAATTTTGAATATAGTTTTTTTTCAAATAAATATTATTTAAATTTAATTATTTTTTCATTTCTTTTTTATGAACTGATTGATCAAAAAAAATATAATTATGCAAAGGTTTTTTTATCATTATCTTTTTGTTATTTGCTTTTATTTAGCTTGATACATCCATATAATTTTGGGGTTATTCTCAACCATTTTGGTAATCCTGAGAAAGATTTAATAAATATGTGTTTATTTATTTTATCTGTTTATGTTTTTTTAAAGATTAATGAAGAAGAAAATAATCAAAATTATCCTCAAATTAAAAAAAATTTAATCTCAATATTTTTAATTTGTATAACTTTTTTATTAATGCAAATGCCAATTTATGGTTTAATTTCTATATTGTTAATATTTATCTATTATAAATTTTTCAAAATAAGAGACCATATCTTATTGGTTATGATAATAATTGCTGTATCTATTCTTTGGATTTTGAAAAGTGTAGCTTTAAATGGATGTCTAATTTATCCAATTTCAATTACTTGTTTAGATACTAATTGGACAATTAACTTAGAAACACTTAATAATTATTACAACGAAACTAAAAGATATAGTAGAAGTCTGCCCAGTCTTGAATTTGTTAATGATTACTATAAAACAATAGAAACATTTTTATGGTTAAAACCTTGGTTTAAAAATTATTATCTTACTACAGCGCTACATCAAATTAATAGTTTAATATTGATATTTTCTTTTTTAATGATCTTTTACTTTATAAAAATTAAAAACTTTTCAATTTATAATTATGAAAAATTGATAATATTCATAATATTCGTTGTAAATTTAACTTGTATTATTATGATACCTGAAATTAGATATTATTGGGGTCCTCATATTACTTTATCTTCTATTCTATTAGCAATTATTATCCGAGCTATAGATTTAAGATTTTTGGATAAAAAAAATATTTTTTTATACTGTCCAGTATTTTTATTGTGTTTATTTATTTTTATAAAAGTATTACCAATGATGACTTTTGGAGATTTATACAAGCTTCCAATTAGAAGCCATGATTATTCTGGAAAAACTAAAATTGGCAATTATAATGGATACGATATCTATACTAACAAATGGATCTGTGCAGATATTAAAGAAATTTGTGTAAATATACCTAAAGAAAAATATAATTTAAGAAATATAAAATCTTATTTATTTGTTTATAAATAATAAATATGCAGTCTAATTTTTATAAAAAAATATGAAATTATCAGTAATCATACCTTGTTTTAACGAGGAAAAAACTCTTGAAAAAGTTGTTAATCAAGTAATTGAGCAAAAAGATCTTATTAAGGAAATTATAAATGTTGATGATAAATCAACCGATAATTCAGGATTAATTATAAAAAGATTATCAGAAAATTATCCGATTATTAAATTTATTCTAAAAGATAAAAATGAAGGAAAAGGATCAGCTATAAAAAAAGGATTAGAATTAGCAAGTGGTGAAATTATTTTAACTCAAGACGCTGATTTAGAATATGATCCATCAGATTATTTGAAGCTTATAAAACCTTTCAAGGTTGGTAATGCAGATGTAGTTTATGGTTCTAGGTTTCTTGGAGGTGAGTATATTAGATTACATTTTTTTTGGCATTATCTTGCAAACAAGATTTTAACTTTTTTATGTAATTTTGTTACAAATATGAATATGTCAGATATGGAAACGGGTTATAAATTAATAAAAAGAGAACATTTTAACTCTATTGATATTAAAGAAAAATCATTTGGAATAGAACCAGAATTAACTGTCAAGCTTTCAAAAAAAAAGTTAGTTTTCTATGAGGTTCCTATTAGTTATAAAGGTAGATCTTACGAAGAAGGCAAGAAGATTGGTTTTAAGGATGCCTTAGTAGCTGTCTATTGTATTATAAAATATAAACTTATAGGATAAATATTTATGAATAAAAAAGCTTTAATTTTTGGTGTAACAGGACAAGATGGCTCTTATCTGTCAAGATTTCTATTAAAAAAAAATTATATTGTACATGGTGTAAAGAGAAGAAGCTCAGGAATTAACACAGAAAGAATTGACGATATATATCAAGAACCGTTTTCAAATGATAACAATTTTTATTTACATTATGGCGATATTACAGATTCTTTATCAATTTATAGTCTTATTAAATCGATAAAACCAAATGAAATTTATAACTTAGCAGCACAGTCTCATGTGGCAGTTTCATTTGCAATACCCATTTATACAACCAACACAGACGCCTTAGGTACTTTACACATATTAGAAGCTATCAAAAATATTAATAAAAAAATAAAATTTTATCAAGCAGGAAGCTCAGAAATGTTTGGCAAAGTTATTCAGACACCTCAAACAGAAAAAACTCCTTTTTATCCTCGAAGTCCATATGCAGTATCAAAAGTTTTTTCACATCAAATTACAATAAATTATAGAGAAGCATATAACTTATTTGCCACAAATGGAATTCTATTCAATCATGAAAGCCCTTTAAGAGGTGAAACTTTTGTAACTAAAAAAATTGTCAAAGCTTTATGTAAGATTAAATTAAATAAACAAAAAAAATTATTTCTAGGAAATTTAAATTCTAAGAGAGACTGGGGCCATGCTGAAGATTATGTTGAGGCAATGTGGAAAATCATGCAATATAAAAAACCCGAAGATTTTGTGATTTGTACTGGTAAACAATATTCTATTAAAGAATTTGTTAATAGAACTGCAAAATATTTAAATTTAAAGATTAAATGGACTGGAAGTGGGATAAATCAAAAAGCATATTTAAAAGATAAATGTATTATAGAATGCAAAAAAAAATATTTTAGACCGTCAGAAGTAGATAGTTTGCTTGGAAGTTATTCAAAAGCTAAAAAAAAATTAAATTGGAAACCTACAAAGAATATTAGTCTACTTATTAAAGATATGGTTAATTATGAATTAAATCATATGAATGATTAATATTAAATTAAAAAAGAATTAATAATCTTGTCTTTAAATCAATATTAAAATGATAGTTTTTATTTTGTATTTGACATTTCTCTTTACTCTTTGTATACCGCTTTTGCCTGGTGATTTTTGCGAAAGGGTTATACCCGATCCCATTCCGAACTCGGAAGTCAAGCCTTTCTGCGCCGATGGTACTTTGTCTTAAGACACGGAAGAGTAG
>MDSV01143356.1_pt1 | contig 32188 bp, 36 predicted proteins | sample 810851 | NCBI WGS metagenome assembly MDSV01 (sample SAMN05326640, study PRJNA326480) | marine metagenome | isolation source: seawater | place: Atlantic Ocean: North East | collected 2012 | reverse complement strand
GAACTATCCCAGGTCTTTTGATCCCTCCAACTCCTGACAATGTTCCCTCACAATGTGCAATCAAGGCATTAACTAAGGTAAAGTTATTGTTTCCAGGTGCAGGATGTACTACTAAACCTGCTGGTTTGTTTATCACGATTAAGTCCTTATCTTCAAAAAAAACCTCTAAATTCATCTTCTGTGGTTGAGGTATTGCCGGACCAGGATCCGGAAAAATTATTGTATAAATTTCATTAATTGAAACAGTATGATCAGGATCGGTGATTTTAGTATTTTTTTTATTAACAAATCCATTTATTATAAGTCTTTTAATTTTATTTCTAGAAATCTTAGGTAAATTTGATGACAAAAAAAAGTCTAATCTTTTTCCAATATCTTGGGAATTCGCAATTAATTTTTCAATATTCTTCATAGGGAGTAGCAATGCAATTTCTTAAAGCCTTAGTAATATTCATGGGCATATTAATTATAACCGGATTAATAATAATTGTTGTAACAATTTACAATAGGGCTTCTATAAATACAAATTCTTCTGTGAATATTAAATTAGAACTCCCTGCTGAATCAAGTATAACCAAAAAACTTGTGACAGAAAATAAACTTTATGTATTTTTGAAATTAAATAATGGCAATGAATTAATTAAAGTATTTAATTTAAATACTGGTAAAGAATTAAGTTCTGTAATAATTGAAAAATGATATTAATTAAAAAAAAAGTGATAAATGGCATCTCTTTTGAATCAATAAATTCATATCCATATGAATGTTGTGGCTTATTGTCAGGAAAAATATTAGACTATAAGTTCGATGTTAGCAATTATCATCCTTTAGAAAATACCTCACTAAATCCTTTGCATGAGTTTAAGATTGATCCTATTAGCCACATTTCTATTCAAAAAAACCTCAGAATTTTGGGTTATAAGGTAATAGGGGTATACCATTCTCACCCAAATGGGTCGAAAACACCTTCAGAAAAGGATGTTATTTTTTTTAATGATTCTAATTTTTTATGGTTTATAGTTAGTCTAAATAAGAATAAAGAAAGTGATGTAGCCGTTTTCAGGCCAGTTAATAATTTCAGCGAGAACTTCAAAGTTTGTAGTTACAAAGTATATGATTAAAAATTTTTTAAGTGATAATGTAAGCGGTATATCAGATGAGATTTTAGAAAATTTGGCTAAAATAAATCATGATGTTGAAGACTCTTATGGTTATGATAGTGAAACAAAAAAATTAAAAGTTAATTTAAATTCACTATTTGAAAAAGATGTTTGTTACTATCCTGTATCTTCTGGCACAGCTGCTAATTCTATTGCTTTCTCAAGCTGTGTGCCACCATACGGTGCGGTTTTTTGTACAGAGGAATCACATATAAATCTAGATGAATGTAATGCCCCTGAATTTTTTACAGGAGGCGCAAAATTAATTTTGATAGATTCAATACACGGTAAAGTTAGTCCTGATGATCTAATTCAAAAGATTGATAATCTAGCTCCTCATGGATTTCATAACCCTAAGCCAACCTTAGTATCTATAACTCAATCATCGGAGTTAGGAACAGTTTATACTCTAGACGAAATCAAACTTATTTCTGATATAGTTCGGGATAGAAATATGTTATTGCATATGGATGGTGCAAGAATCGCTAATGCAGTTGTTTCTTTAAATTGCTCTTGGGCTGAAATGACATGGAAATCAGGTGTAGACATCCTTTCTTTCGGAGCAACTAAAAATGGAGCTTTCAGTGCGGAAATGATTGTATATTTCAAAAAAGAATTATCCAAAAATGTTCAGTATTATAGAAAGAGATCAGGGCATCTCATTTCAAAAATGCGATTCATTTCGGCTCAATTAAATTCTTATATTGAGAATGATTTATGGAAACGAAATGCTTCACAAGCAAATTTAACAGCATTTCAATTATCTAAAAGTTTGCAAAAAATCAGTGGATTAAAAGTTGTTTATCCAGTTCAGGCAAACGGTGTTTTTGTTAAATTGCCAGACCATCTAGTGAAAAAGCTTCGCGAAAAAGGTTTTAAATTTGGAATATGGGGTGATAAGTCAAAAAAAATCTATAGATTAATGACTGCATTTAATACAACAAATGATTCAGTTAAAAACTTTATAGAAAACATCGAAAAAAATATTTAAGACTTTTCAATAGCAGGTTATTAAATGGTTAAAAGAGGATTTATAAAAATTAGGGAAGGGCAAGTTCACTACCGTTATAAAGGAAATAAAAATAAAGAACCCGTTATATTATTGCACCCTGGCCCTACTTCTTCACTATCTTTAGTGCCCTTGATTGAAGAATTAGGAAAAAGATATTGGGTTGTTGCTCCTGATATAATTGGAATGGGAGATTCAGTAGGTCCTGATATTAAAGATCCTGATATTTCATATTTTGCTGACGCTATTTTTAGATTTTTAGATAAACTTAATATTGATAAGTTTTATCTGTGGGGTTGTATGACTGGAGCTCATTGCGGAATTGAAATGTCTATTCAGCAGCCTAAAAGAGTTAATTTATTTTATATAGAATTTTTGCAAATATATGAGCATAAAATACAGAAATATCTTGAGAAGAGTCATGCTCCAAAAATTATACATGACCATAATGGAAGTCAGCTTAACGTATTGTGGCATCTTGCTCGTGATCAATATTTTTTCTTCCCTTGGTTCATAGGTAAAAAAGAGTTTATTAGACGTAGTGCGTTGCCTTCTCCAAAACATTTGCACGAAAAAACAGTTGAGATTTTAAAGGCCTCCAGCACCTATCATTTGGCTTTGAATGCTGCATTGAAATACCCAACAGAAGAGAGACTTAAGCAAATAACTGTTCCTGTTATAGCTCCTAAAAATCTCAAAAATCTGATTATAAACTTTCATTCTCATGAGAATATTTGTATCAGTCCTGTCACATCACCCAAAAATGAAATTATTAAATCAGCTAGAGAAATCAGTAATTCTATTGAGACAATGTCACATCACCGATAAATTTTCATTCTTATATATAATTTTAGTTTAATATAAGCTATAGTTGGAATTTGGGGAAAAATATGAAAAAAGATGATCTTAAACCAATATTTATAATAATTTTCTTTGGAATTTGCTGTTTAATCCTGGCAATGTTAGTTACTTAAGGCTTATCCATTAAGTTTAAAATTATTTTATTTTTTTTATTTTTGCTTATATTTAGTCCCCTTGAAAAATACTTTTCTAAATTACCGTATATTAATTTTATTTCTTCAAAAGAAGAATTAATATATTCTTTTTTTGCTTTAAGCATTGAGTTTATAGAAGCCTGACTTGGATTATGAGGTATGTTTATTGAAGGCTTCCAAAGTTTATTCGTAATCAAATAATCTTTAATTAAAATATCGTTTGAAAAGTTTAGGCAAGACAAAATAAGTGCGCTAGCAAACCCCGTCCTATCTTTGCCAGCTGTACAGTGAAAAATAAGTGGTAAGTTTTTTTCATCTGATAAAATATTAAATAAGTATTTATAATTGTTGGTATATTCTGAAACATACTCTCTATAGGATTTCATCATTAGGCAGGAAACTTTGTTTTTTGTGGGCTTGCCTGACATGAACAAATTATACAATTCTTTTGAAGAATCTGTTTCAATAGGCATAGATATCTTTTGTTTAGCTAGATCATAATATCCATGATATTGGTCAAATGATCTTTCTTTTTTACCTCTAAAGTCTACTATTGTCTTTATTTGAAGTTTTTTTATTTTATCGTGATCTTTTTTAGAGATTTTTGAAAAGAAGTTAGATCTGAATAAAATATTTTTTTTTAAAACAAATCCATCTGAATTTAATCCTCCCATTAGTTCTCTAAAGTTAGTAACTGATGATAAAGTTAATTTATTACTTTTGGTTTTTTTTTTAAACATTAATTTACTTCACAAGGTTAATTTTAAATTATATAATTATTTTAGTTATAAAAGTAATAAGTGTATATTTAAATTTTTATGAAAAAATCCTTTTTTGTTGATAGATTTATTGCGCATCGCGGTGCTAGTGGTATTGCTCCAGAAAATACAATAGCATCCATTAGCAAAGCGAAACAAAATGGATCCTCCTGGGTTGAAATTGATGTAAGACTCTCAAAAGATGATAAATTAGTTGTATTCCATGATAGTTCGTTAAATAGGATAGCCAATATAAATAATTTAGTTAAAGATTGTTGCCTAATAGATTTAAAAAAAATTGACGTTGGGAGTTGGTTCGATATTAAGTTTAGGAATGAAAAAATTCCTACTTTGTTAGAAGTAATAAAATATTGTGAAGAAAATAAAATGAATCTGAATATTGAAATTAAAACAGATAGTGTTTGTAGTAAATTTGTTGCAACTAAAGTTCAGGAGATATTGAATAAGTGTAGAAATTCTAAAATTCATTTTATAGTTAGTAGTTTCGACTTGGTTTGTATGGGGTTAATCAAAGAGAGAAAAAATTTAGTTAAAATGCCTTTAATTGAAGAAATCAAATATCTTGATAATTTAGATTTGCAATTACAAGGTTATAATTATATCGGTTTATCTTTTAAATATATAAATAATCAATTAGTAAAAAAATTAATAAATATTGATAAAAAAATCATTGTATACACAGTTAATGATTATAGAGTGGCTAAGGAGATGTTCGCTTTAGGTATTAATTCCGTGATTTCTGATTTTCCAGAAAATGTATTAAAAAATTTATTTTAAATATTATCTTTAATAAATTTAATTAATTCTGAGGTAATTGAATTATCTTGTGTATTAAAATGAATTACCTGAGATATATGATTATGGTTATGCAGTATTTTGAAAATTGGTTGATGTCCATTTTCCTGTAACTTTTGAATTAATCTCTCTGATTGTGTTTTGAAAATTGGTGGATCAAATTCTGAGGTTGTTACAAATAGTGGACAGCAAAATGTGGAAATTGAATTGATAGAGGACATCATATAGTAATTATTTTTATTCTTACCATAATATTGTTCTACTGCATTAGTTTTAATCAAGTCTAAATCATAGGCTCCAGAAAAAAGTATAGCACCAGCAATATTATCTTTCTCTGTATTATTAAAACTTTTATCAAAAAGATAGGAGGCTACATGGCTTGCTCCAGCGGATTGCCCAAAAACAAAAATTTTATTTGGGTTAATTCCTAATTTATCAGAGTTTTGCATCAAAAAAACAATTAGACTTTGAACATCTTCGGCTCCTGATGGCCATTGATTTTCTGGAGCTAATCGATAAGTAGCATTAATCCCTATTAAATCATTTTTTGCAAAAAAATTTGCTATATTCCCATGAATAAGGTCTGGTTCATCTTTGATTACGTTTTTATTGCCACGAGTGAAGCCTCCACCATGTAAATATACAATTGCTGGTTTTTTATGGTTTAAATTTTTATTTAGATAATGTATGTCAAATAAATTTCTTGAATGAGGGCCATATGAAATATCCCTCTCAATCTCGATGTTTTCATTTGAAACGGCTCTTAATATTGGAATATAGATTTTATAAACTTCCTGAGCAATTTCATAGTTGAATGTATCACCCAGTGTTTTTATTTTTTTGTATATTTCAATTAGATCTTCATTCAATTTTTTTACTCAGCAGCTTGAGCCGGAGCTGGATCCAATTCTTCACCAAGATTTTTAACAGCAGGAAAAACAATTTCTTTTAAATATTTCATGGACCTAGAAACAAAATCGTCAGAGATGTTGCCAACTTTTAGGGTAATATTCATCCTACCATGACCAAGTTCTTTGTGAGCCTTTTGAATCTGCTCAATTACCATCTCTGGTGTTCCACAAAGTATTAAACCAGCATCCACTCTTTCATCGAAGGACATTCCCTTTTGACCCATTCTTTCATTTACTGCTTTAACTTTCAATTTATTTGCTTCCTCTTCCGAACTGTAATATCTTGATTTTTGAACAACAAGTTTCTGTGCAGTTCTAATTCCACCACCTAGGACTCCAAAAAAGTATTCTTGTCCTGATTGAAGGACTTCTTTTGCTTCCTTATAAGTTGGGGCAATACAGCATGGCATTCCAACTAAAATATCTAGACTCGATGGGTTCCAACCATATTCATTTGCAAAGTTTTTATATCTTTTGATTGCCTCTTTTCCATTTTCCATATTTGTTAAAGCCAGAATACCAGCTATAGCGTTATGTTTTGCGGCAATTTTTGCAGACCTCTCGCTTGATGCTGACATCACAATTCTGGGCATTGGCTTTTGAACTGGTTTGGGCCAAATTGAAACAGCACGGTATTGGTAGAATTTTCCTTCCCAACCAAAGGGCTCAGGTTCCGTCCAGCATTTTTTAATTAATTCTATTGCTTCTTCCATTCTCTCATATGATTCGTCTGGTGATATGTTATAAGCAACATATTCATGAGGTATTCCTCTCATAAATCCAGCGATCAGTCTTCCGTTACTCATCACATCAAGCATTGCATATTCTTCAGCCAATCTTATTGGGTTTACCAATGGAACTATTACTCCAGATTGCAGTATACCTGCATTTTTTGTTCTGTTTGCAACAACTGCTCCAACTAAGTTTGGATTAGGCATAAGACCATATGGACTCATATGATGTTCATTACACCCAATCCAGTCAAAACCCGCATCCTCTGCAGCTATTTTATCTTCAAGATAATGATTGAATAATTTAGACCCTTTTTGAGGATCAAATTGTTTATTTGAAACAGGCCAATCTTGTCCAGATTTTTTTATATCTGTATATGGCATATGATGAGTGTATGAAAATCTCATAAGAATTCTCTCCATTTATTTTTGTCCTGTTATAACATTTTCTCATTAAAAATTGTATCTAATGAAATAAAATTGTCCGCATGTCGGTCAAATAACAGGTGTTTTTTGATTGCTTTAAGCTATTGCATTACTATTCTGATACTATGAATAAGCTTCACTATAAAACTGCAGCAGAATTAGGAAATGCTTTAAAAGCTAGAAAATTAACTTCGATAGAATTAGTGAAACATTTCTTTGAAAGAATAAATAAATTAAATCCGGAATTATGTGCATATATTTCGCTTACTTCAGATCTAGCATTTGAAGATGCAAAGATAGCTGATGAAAAATTTAAAAATAATCAAATTGTATCTCCTCTACAGGGAATACCTGTAGCTATCAAAGATATCTGCGATATAGAGGGCTTTCCTACTACTGGTGGTTCAAATGCTAGACGTAATTACATAGCTAGTGAAGACTCGACTGTTGTAAAAAGACTGAGGTCAGCAGGTGCCATAATTCTTGGGAAACTTGCATTAACTGAAGGAGCATTCGTAGAGCATATTGAAGGAATGCCAGAACCAAAAAACCCATGGAACTACAACCACTCCACAGGCGTTTCATCATCAGGTGCCGCTGTTGCGGTTTCTTCTGGGTTATGCTGTGTAGCTATTGGCTCTGATACGGGAGGGTCTATTCGTTACCCATCCATAGCTTGCGGAGTAACTGGGCTTAAGCCTACATACGGGAGAGTTAGTCTATATGGAGTAATGCCCTTAGCACCTTCATTAGATCATTTAGGCCCAATAGCCAGAAGTGCTGCGGACTGTGCAGCAATCTTAAATGTTATTTCTGGTCACGACAAAAAGGATAAATCTTCAAATATTAAAAGAGTAAATAATTATCTTTCTTTAATAGGCAGTGATATTACAGGGGTTCGTATAGGATATGATCCAGAATATAATGAGGAGGGGGTAGATAAAGAGCTTTTTATAGCAATAAATCGAGTAATCGATTTTTTTTCAGATTTAGGAGCGTCTATAAAAAAAATCAAAATTCCTCAAACAAAATATATTACCCCAAATTTTACACAACTTGTTGCAGCAGAAGCCTATTCAGAAAATAAAGAACTACTTGGAAAATCCAAAGAATTAGGACCTGTATATAAGGACCTATTAGCAAACGGATCTAATTTAGATATTTTGAAATATGTTGAGTTGTTAAAGTATTCAAGGGAATTTAAAAATCAATTTAATGAGTTATTTTCATCCATAGATTTGGTTATATGTCCCCCTTGGCCAAATCCTTCACTGCCAATGGATGTTGATAGTCTGGGGGATTTAAACAGTCAAGGTAACTTGCTTAGGTTTACTGTACCACATAATATTTCTGGAAATCCAACTATTACAGTGCCAAACGGTTTCAATAATCAGGGTATGCCTTTAGCCTTTCAATTAGTTGCTCCCCATTTCAGAGAAGACTTACTTTTCCAAGCCTCGAATCATTACCAAGAAAATACACTTTGGCATGTTAAGCATCCAAAAATTTGATTTAAGAAATTTTTGCAAAAGCAGCCATACAGATTTCATTTTTCGTGTTGATAGCAGATAGCTCAATAATATTATCAGAATTTTTTTTAGTAGCATTAATTGTAAATTTCTCTATGTCAAATATAGGCTTAAGGGCTCTAAATTTAAACTCTTCGATTCTTTTATTATAAATTTCGATGCAAAAGTTCATAAGTAATGTTGCGGTTAAAGGTCCGTGAACTATAAGGCCCGGATAACCTTCTTCAGTCTCAGCATATTTTCTATCGTAATGAATTCTATGTCCATTAAATGTGATAGCTGAGTATTTAAAAAGCATTACTGGGTCAGGAGAAATTTTTTTAGTTTTAAAAAAATTTATGTTTTTGTCTAAATCTTTATGAATTTTATTTTGCGATTTACTTTTGGCTGTTAAATCAGGCGCTTCTCGATAGACAATATCGCTTAACTGCGTGATGCAAAGTTTATTGTTTACAAAGTATTTCTCTTCTAAATTTACAAAAAGAAGTTTCCCGCTTTGTCCTATTTTTTCATTTATAGATTTAATTGTCTGAACGCGAGAGACAATGTCATCTATTTTAATCTCATTATCAAATATTATTTTTGCGCCTGCAAACATTCTTCTAGGCAAATCAGGGGGATCGGGCATGAAAGAGCCTCTTTTGGGGTGACCATCAACACCAACTTTATCCATAGGAACATGGGGCTGAAAAAAACACCAATGAGAACCCGGAGGAATAGAATCTCCTGATTTTGGTGATGCAATGCTTTTATTTAAAACATCATAAAAACCCCATATAGGAGATATAGTGATGCGGTCATCTTCTTTATTAGTTTTATTGATCCAGCTTGTATAATCCATTACGCACCTAATTATTCAAAGTTAAAGTTATTTTTTTGTTATCAAGAATTAGTATTATTAATAAGTTTAAGTATTATTCCATATGAAAAACCAGCTCTAATAAAAGTTTGAAGGCGCTTATTATCTGAATTTATATCAAAATCCTTTAAATCAATTTTTTTTTTTTTACAAATATAGAGGCAGCCACAAAATCTAAATCATCTATTGTTTTTTCATTTGAATATTCAAAAGTTAGGATTTTAATAGCATTCTTGATGTCATCATCATTAACTCCCAGACTTTTCAATTGTAAAGAAATAATCTTTGTTGGTTTACCTTTTTTTAAAAGAGAAACTGATTTAGTAATTGCGTACTCTTTATCATTAATAAAATTCAATTTTTTAAGTTTTTTGATTGTTTCTAATATATTATATTTTATTTCTGACGTTTCTGTAATGGAATTACCAAATAATTTCATGGATTTACGCTCTAGTATTTTTTCTAGATTTGATGAAGAAGAAGAATATTTACTTAAGTAATTTAAAGCTGAATTATAGAGCCATTCCGGAGAGAATTTAATTTCTTTTTTGTTATTATTGTTCATTTGCTAATGAAAAATTAAAAAAGACCCAGGCAATTAAATACCTGGGTCTTTTTTCGCCAGGGTCTTAAATTAACTCTGACGTTTATTATAAAGATAAAGAAGTATGGCGAGAGCAATTAGGCCTACTAAGCCACTGTCGCCGAGTTGCTGAATCAATCCAGTCAAGTTTCCAACAATGTCTCCTGGAAGGAAAACAACTTGTCGTCCGAATAAAATTTGTAGCACAACCCCAAGAGCAATAAGTGCAAGCACAATTTCTGTTATCTTGGAAATCCAGCCGTTAATACGATCTAACCAGTCAGGCATTTGAGTCCTCCTCCGATCGGGTTTCTAGACCTTAAACTATGTATCAAAAAATTTAGATACGTTTTCTTGACCTTAGGTCTAAATGATTAGGCCAAGAATTTCGCAAATCATAAATTGTAGGTTAAAGATGTCAATTAAATAGCCAAATGTTGGGTCTGTTTATTATAAGTGCATCAATATGTAGCATTAATGAGCCGAGAAGTGCGTAAATCTAGGATATTTTATGTTTAATTTTTTTTTAAACATCACAAATTTAAGCAATAAATAGGTAAAATATTTAAATTTCAATTCTTAAGTGTTGCAAATATACACCAGTTTATTCTCTTAAGCTAAGAGTTTTTGCATTAATTTCATCTAATCCAAGAGCGGTATTAGTTTCTTCTAGTGATGCCATTCTATCTAACCAACTTGATGAATCTCCGGTTTTCTTTAGTTCTTCAAGAAACAATTTCAGCTGTTTAGTCAATACGCGTATCATACTTGAAGGAAAAATAATTACGTTAAAGCCAATGTCTTCAAGTGACTTAGCTGACATCAATGGTGTTTTACCCGTTTCCGACATATTGACCATATTTAGCCCAGGTAAATTATTTATTTGTTGTTCCATCTCTTCTATCGTTTCAATAGCATCCATAAATAGTATATCTGCTCCAGCTTTTTTATATGCTTCCAGTCTTTTCATAGCTTCCGTAAATCCTTTTGGAGATCTTGCGTCTGTTCTTGCAATTATTTTTAAGTCGTCAGATTCTCTTGCAGAAACAGCGGCTTTTATTCTTTCAACAGCAATTTTAGTTGGTTCAATTTCTTTTCCTTCCATGTGGCCGCATTTTTTTGGCCATTTCTGATCTTCTAACTGAATAGCTGATACTCCAATTGATTCTAAACTTTGAACAGTTCTAATGACATTTGGTATATCTCCATAACCTGTATCGCAATCGACGATAAGCGGGAAAGAGGTTGTGCCTCTAATAGCTCTAACATTGTTCTCAATTTCTTTAAATGCTATTAAACCTACATCTGGAACACCATAGATAGCTGCGGCTGTAGCGTAGCCAGATACATAACCTGCATCAAAACCAGCTAATTCAGCTAATTTTAACTCCAAACTAGTTCCTCCACCAGGAACAACGATAGATTTTTTATTTTTCAACAATATAGAGAGATTTTCGTTAGTCATGATTCTTTCCTTAAGGTAGTAGATTGTTATTCAGTATTAATATGAATTAAGTCATTTTCATTAAAGCATATTAAGTTTTTTATTCTAGCAACTTCGGGCCTCGGGTTAGTATATTGCTTACAAATGTTTTGAATGATTTTATTTTCTTTTTCAATTGATAGATAAGTAGCCATACCTTTATAGGGGCACCTAAAAATTAGACTAGAAAATAGTAGATTAGTCTGAATATCCTCAATAGGAATATAGTAAGCAGGTTTTTTGTGGGTTTCATATAAGACAATAGATTTATTTGTATTCACAATTTCATGATCATCAAAATAAATTTTGATATTCCTTGAAGACCTAAGTGCGTCAATTCTTACATAAGGGTCTTTTGGGTACGAGAAAATTTCTTCTTCTTCTTCGTACCAATGGTCCATGCTTTTCCAATAAAATGCAACTAGACCTTTCAGCTGTTCTTGGTCGGCTATGGGTGACTCATAGCTCCAGGCAGCATTTTCAATTAAATTTTGATTAATTATAATATCCCAATATGTTGCAGTGCCTTTATATGGACAGGTTGTGCTTTTTTCGTTTTTATTTAGAAGTTTCATATTTATGTCAGTCTTTGAAAAATAGTAGATTGGAAGGTGTCCGTTTTCTAGCAAAATATATGAGTTTTTTGAATTAACAATAATTTTATCGTTTGACTTTACTCTGATCCATTTTTCGGTTTTTTCAAGTATAATATTATGGTTATTCTGTTTTGGTCCAGAATAGTAACCTTTATAATTTTTGTTTGCATCCAACTCTTTTAAGTTCATATTAATCTCTTTTAAAAATTGTTTTGAAAAAATAAGTATATATATGTATTTATAATCTATAAGACTAATATTCTAAACTGTATAAATATAAAAATATTTTGAATTAAAGGAACTTTCATATGGATGATACAATTAGCGGTAAGGTTGCGATAATTACTGGGGGAGGAAGAGGCTTAGGGAAAGCAATGGCTTTGGGTTTGGTCTCAGCTGGTGCAAAAGTAACCCTTACAGCATCCAGAGAAGGGTCTGAGCTAGAACAAACATCACATGAGTGTAAAAAAATTGGCGGAGATGATTGTGTTATGGGTCTAAAAGCAGATGTTGCTAATTTTTCTGAATGCACAGATGCAATAAATAAAACAACAGAAAAATGGGGTGGCATTGATATTTTGATAAACAATGCAGGAAGAGGAATGACTTATGTTGATAAAGACTTTGTCAAAAATAGACCAAGTTTTTGGGATATAGATGTAAATACCTGGGGTATGATAGTCGATACCAACTTAAACGGAATTTTTAATATGTCAAAACTGGCTGTACCAAATATGATAAAACAGGGATGGGGAAGAATAATTAATGTATCAACTAGTTTAATGACTATGCAAAGAAAAGGGTATAGCCCCTATGGTACCACTAAGTGGGCTGTTGAAGGGTTAACTAATATTATGGCTCAAGATTTGGAAGAAACAAAAATAACTGCAAATATCCTTATTCCTGGCGGTGCAACTGATACTGCAATGATTCCTGGGATAGTTGGTGATAAAAGTAGAACAGGTGCGGATGGCAATCTTTTTGAACCTGAGATTATGGTAGCTCCATCTCAATATCTTGCATCTGAATTATCTGATGAAAAAAATGGATTAAGATTTGTTGCAAAATTATGGGATAGTTCATTATCGGTTGAAGATGCTGCTGAAAAAGCAAGTTTTCAAATAAAAAGAGATAGAATCTATTGATCTTTTTATTTAATTAAGACAATAAGCTATATAACTTTTGTCATATCTTCATAGGACTTAAATTCTATATTATTGTTAGAGGGGTCGGATAAAAACATATTCGCTACTTTTCCCAAATTTTCATGTTCTTTAATATTTGGGGAAATTAAAAATTCAGCATTATTTTTTTCTAATTCGTGAGCCAATATATGCCACTTATCCCATGACATAATTAAACCAAAATGTTTGACAGGCTCAATAAATAATTCATTCATTTTAAATTTTTTTTCTGTCTGCTCTGGAGCCTCAATAAGCACTAGTTGTGATCCAAAGAAATTTATTACAGAGTAGAATTCGCCTTTAGCATCAGTTCTTTCTTTGCAGCCTAATATATTTGTGTAAAAAACAATAGTTTTTGATAAATCGTTAACTGCCAATGCCACATGAAATATATTTTCTTGCATAACATCTCCTTATTTATAAATATTATATATAAATTATACTTAAAACTATTGACTTAATTTTTTCTCTTTCGTGTAATACAAAGATGGTCGGTCCTCATGATATAGGTGGGCAGAATTTAGGTCCAATAAATTTTAGCCCAGAAAGTAAATCTCTTTTAGATAAGCGTATAGATGTTCTTCAACGTTTGGTTGGCGCAGCTGGAGCTAGGGTGTATAGAGTAGATGAGTTAAGGTTCATGATCGAGGGTTTATCCCCTGAAATGTATAGAAAACTTAAGTATTATGATAGATGGCTTTATGCAATGTATAATCTCTTAATTGACAAAGACGTATTAACTAAAAAAGAATTAAATCAAAAAGTAAATGACCTTAAGGCTGGGAGTTAGAAAATTTATAAGTATAAAATCGGCGATAATGTAATTGTTAAAAATAAAAACCCTCCTGGGCATATAAGAACTCCTTTTTATTTGCGGGGGAAAGTTGGTATTGTTATGGCTAAACAAGGGATTTTCAAGGATCCAGAAAAATTAGCTTTAGGCAAGCCGGGCCTTCCAAAGAGGCCACTCTATTTAGTTAAGTTTTTACAAAAGGATTTATGGGAGTCATATCAAGGCTTTAATAAAGATGCTTTAGTTGCGGATATATATGAGCACTGGCTAGATATTCGTTAATAAGAAAGAAATGGTTAGAAAATAATGTCGCATGATCATAAAAAGACCCACGATGAAATTAGATTTCCTGATGATATGGAGTTATTAGAGAGGGCTATAAGGGAGTTGTTGATTGAAAAAGGGGTTTTTACAAATGAAGAGTTTTTGAAGCAAATGCAAGAGTCTGAAAAAATATCACCTGCTGATGGGGCAAAAGTGATTGCTCGAGCTTGGTCAAATTCAACTTTTAAAAACAATCTACTTGATAATCCAAAGTTGGCTCTAGCTGAAATGGGTTACAACGTAGGAGCTCCGGAGCCAAATTTGATGGTATTAGAGCAAACTGAAAAAACCCATTATGTAGTAGTTTGCACTCTATGTTCGTGTTACCCGCGATCACTTCTTGGACCTCCACCTGATTGGTACAAGAGTCTTGAGTATAGATCTAGAGTTGTCATAGACCCAAGGGGTGTTTTAGAGGAGTTTGGAACGAAAATTAATAATGATGTTGAGATAAAGGTTGTGGACTCAACAGCGGACCTAAGATATTTGGTCATTCCAAAAAAACCAAAAGGTTGTGAAAATTTTGATGAGGAAGAGCTTTCTAAGCTTGTTTCAAGAGACAGCATGATTGGTGTAACATTTGCAATAGAACCTGAGGCCGTTTAAACAAAAAAAATTATACAATCATAATAACTATGAGTGTATTGTATTTAAATTATAAATATTTATTTGAGGAAATCAGTTATGTCAAAGTCTGCTGCGGATGTTAAAGTTGATTTTAATAGGTTAGGTCCAAATGCTGGAGCATCGATTGTTGTTGTTGGAGGTTGTGGGGGTATGGGCAGATGTCTTGTTCTGGGAGCACTTAATTCGGGAGTGAATGTCACCGTCTTTGACCTTCAATCATCAATAAGAAAGCACCCTGTTCCAAAAAATGTCGATGCAGTGCCGATCGACGCTACAGATCAAGAGAGTGTTACGAATGCATTTGCTCAATATATAAAAAACAAACCTCTTGACTCTTTGATTAATTTGGTAGGGTTCAAAAACGATTTGATTGCTGTAGATAAATTAAATTCAAGTGAATGGGATGAAGTTATACAAGGAAATTTGAAATCTGCTTTTTTGATATGCAATACTGCAATTCCTCATGTATCTGACGGAGGAACTATTGTCAATGTTGCTAGTGGTTTGGCTGCAAGAGTTCTTCCAGGCTATTCTCCATATTCAGCATCAAAAGCAGGTTTAATTGCTTTAACTAAAGGTATAGCAATTGAAAACGCTCCAAGGATTAGAGCAAACGTTGTTGCTCCAGCTGCAGTAAAAACAGCATTTTTAGCTGGAGGAACAGGAAGAGTAGAAGATGAAGAGGGTGATTGGGAATTGGATTATCAGAAGTATGTTGAGAACATCCCTTTAGCAAGGTTAGGTGAGGTGGAAGATGTTGTTGGACCAATAATGTTTCTGAGTGGTCCAGCATCAAGATATATGACCGGACAAGTCTTATGGGTAAATGGTGGTGGTTTAACGCCATAATTAAGTTTTGCTAAAAAAATTTAATTAAAATAAAAAAATTAGATCTATTAAATAAAAAAGCAATTACATTCACGATTATATTTACAAAAAATAATAGTTTTTTGTAAAAGCTTAAAGAAACAACGATTAATAACCAAAAAAAGCATAAAAATTAAAAAATTTGAATAAATTTTGTAAAAATCAGTTAAATTTTTTCTAATTATTATTAGATAGTTTGCAAAAAGTAAAAAAAAGTTTAAAAAAATTAAACTAAATGTAATTTGTTGTATGTTTTTTGAAAAAAAAGTTTGTTGTAACGTTTTAAAAACTGTAACATGCACTTAGTTTAGTAATTTTAGTAATTTTGTGAGTTGGGGAAATGATTTTTATCTCCCCTTTTTTATAACCTGGGTAAAAACATAACGGAGGGTTGGCATGGCGAAAGCTACAACCAAGAAAAAAGCCGCAAAAAAGAAAACGGCTCGGAAGAAGTCAGCGGCAAGGAGGACAACCCGAAAGGCTGCTAAGAAAAAAGCTACTAAGCGTAAGGTAGCGAAAAAGAAGGTAGTTAAGAAAAAAGCTACCAAGAAAAAAGCTACCAAGAAAAAAGCTTCTAAGAAAAAAGTAGCTAAGAAAAAAGCTACCAAGAAAAAAGCTACCAAGAAAAAAGCACCTAAGCGTAAAGCTGCTAAGAAAAAAGCACCTAAGCGTAAAGCGGCTAAAAAGAAAGCACCTAAGCGTAAAGCGCCAAAAAGGAAAGCTGCAAAAAAAAGAAGGTAGTTCACGGAAATAGCAATCGTAACCATACCCATACCCCTCCATCAACATTGGTTGTCTACGATAGATTTGGTCAGGGTAGGTTTGGTTGATTTTCGAAAAATTTAAAGGGCGGTAAATAACCGCCCTTTATTAATTAGGATGAACTTTTTCTAATTAAATAAAAACCAATTATTAAAAAAATTGCACCTGAAATTTTTTCTACATTAATAGTCCTAATAGATAATCCTAAAATCCCGTAATGATCAATTAATAATGATGCAAAAAGTTGCCCTAAAAGCAAAGCTGTAAATAACGTTGTTACTCCAATAATTGGTGCTGACATCAGGCTAATAAGAACTATAAAAGCTCCTATCAACCCTCCAGTAATTATAACCCACCAAGATGAGTTTGAGGGTAAGATGATTGATTGCTTAGTAATGATAATTATAAGTATTAAAGAGGTGAATGATATAAATGTAGAAGTTGCAGCTGCTAAAAAAGGACTACCATAGTTTTTTCCAAGTATAGAATTGATTGCTGCTTGAAAAGGTATTAGGCAACCTCCAAGCAGAGAAAGAGCAAGAAAAATTGTTGATTTCATCTTTAGTCACCTCCAAAATTATTTTTAAAATTGTAATTACGTATTGTTTTATTTAAGGTATTGATTTTTATTAATTTTATTTTCTCAAATTCATTGATGGAAAAATACTAATATTTCTATAGACTAACATTTTTTAACATGAATTTTATCTTATTAAAAGTTTACTTGGGATTTCATGGATTACGATAATATAGAGGCTTCAAAAAGAAAATCTTTGCTTCCAAAAACTCATTTTGTAAGTGGAGAGGTTTATACAAATAAAATTATTTTAGAAAAAGAAAAAGAAAATATTTTTTTTAAAAAATGGCATTTTTTGTGTCATGAAAGTGAAATATTATCAATCTATGACTATAGGACGGTTACATTTTTAGGGCAGCCTTTGATAATCATAAGAGGAGGTGATGGAAAAGTAAGAAGTTTTTTGAATGTTTGTTCGCATAGAGGGGCAAAAATAATCCACAAACCGAGTGGTAACTCAAAAAAACTGACATGTTTTTATCATCTATGGACTTATGATGATAAGGGTGCTTGCGTCAATATACCCAGAGAAGAGGGTTATATTAATGCAAATATAGATAAAAGTATTTGTGGTCTTACTGAAATAAAAACTGAAATAATTATGGGTCTTATCTTTATTAATTTTGATAAGACGTCTATCTCTTTAGAGAGATACTTAGGGAATTCCCTTAAGCCTTTCAAGAATACTTTAATCCCAGGAAGAATAGAAGTTTTTCACTATAGTAAAACAACAATTAATTCTAATTGGAAGGCATGGCAAGAAACTAATTTAGACCTTTATCATGAATGGATGCATATTTTACTAAGAAGAACACAAATTCATGCAGGGAATATGGAGGATAGGAAGGTAAAAGTAATGCCTAACGGGCACTGTATTGTTGGAGGGATAAAAGCACAATACAAAGGTTACGATGGAATGAACGAGAGAAAGGCAGATAAATCTCTCCCAGGTCTATCTCCTGATGATTTCTTTTTTGTAGATTTGTTTCCTAATTTTGCAATTTTAGCTCGAGGTACAGCCATAAGAATTGATACTGTTACACCAATTGATGAGTTTACTTCAGTTGTTGAATGGAGAGGGCTTGGTCTTGTTGGGGATAGTGATGATGATAGGCGGCTGAGGTGGAAGCATCATAATCAATATTGGGGCCCATTTGGGAGGAATGTTCCAGAAGATGCATTCGCAGCTGAGGCATGTGCACAGGGATTCAAATACAAGAGCTCTAGGTATCAAATTATTGGAAGAGAAGAAAACGGAACTGGTCAAGATGATGCAATGTTACGAGCATGGTATAATGAGTGGTCAAAACTAACGGGATTGGATTTGAATGATCCTACTATTTAATAAAAATTTAAAATTTTTGATCTTTTAAAAAAATGGCTCAATATGAAGAAATAGCTAATTTTATACAAAAAAGTTGTTTTATGCTTGATGAAGAGGATTTTGAAGGTTTTTTAGCAGGATGCAGTTCAAATTTCCAATATAAAATAATTGCTTTTAGTCCGGAATTAAATAAAGAGATGATTTGGATGGATGAAGATTATCAAGGCATGCAAAACTTATTTTCGATGATACCAAGTCATTTAAGAAGACTTGGAAAATTAATGAGACATGTTAGCATTGGCCAGGTTGATAGACAAAAAAAGGCAATTAGAGTTAACAGTTCTTTTTTATTAACTCATACGGATTTTGAAGGAAAAACAAATATTTTTTGTGTTGGGAGGTATCAAGATATGCTTATTTGCAATAAAAATACTATTTTTCTTGAGTCAAGGGTTGCTTGCATAGAAACAAGAGATTTAGGCATAGGTTCTCATGTACCTATATAAAAAATTTCATTATCAAGATAAAAAATTATTTTTTTGTAAAAAAATTATTGATTTTTGAATAAATACTTTGAATTTTCAAAACTTCTGTATAAATTTATAAATATTAGATGGTGGGAGGAACCATGGTAAGACGTTTTATAGTTAAGCGCTTGTTAATTGCGCTTCTTCAGTTAGTAGGAATAAGTATTGTAGTTTTTTTTATGATTCGACTTCTGCCTGCAGATCCTGTTGCAAGACTAGTCGGGTTTAATGCTAGTGAAGCAGCTGTTCAACAAGCAACAGAGAGTTTAGGGTTGCATTATTCGAATGGCCAACAGTTACTTAATTATGTCGGTATATTTTCAGTTACTGGTGAGCCAGGTATAATTAATGGATATCTTGGAAAATCCTGGGTTACTAGTGAGCCTATATTACATGAAGTATTAAAGTTTCTTCCTATTACATTAGAGATGATTACTTATGCTCTAATTCTAGCTTTTATAATCGCTCTCCCTCTTGGAATGAGCAGTGCAACACGACCAGGCGGCCCAGCAGATAAGTTTACATTTGTATGGGGCTTATTCGCTGGTTCTCAGCCTGAATTTTGGTGGGGCATTCTTTTTGTTTTTATTTTTTTCTTCGCACTTCAACAGGCAGGCTTGCCACATGCGCCAGCTCCTCTTGGCAGGTTGGATCCACTAATTGATTATGAAGGCTCTATTACTGGTTTTATATTAATTGACTCGATACTTAGAGGAAGATTTGATGTTTTTGTTAACGCACTTCATCATTTGATGCTCCCAGTTTTAACATTAGTTTTTGTGGTCTCAGGCCCAATCGTGAAAATGATTAGACAAAACATGATAAGAGTAATTAGGTCAGATTATATTCTTTATGCCCGAAGTGCGGGCTTACCTCCAAGAAAAATTGCTTTATACGCCCTAAGGGCGGCTATGGCTCCTGCAATGACTCTAACAGCAATAATCTATGGGTTCCTTTTAGGCGGGGCTGTTCCTGTTGAGCTAATATACTCTATGGGTGGAATTGGTGAATATTCAATTAGATCTATAATCAGCTTTGATTATCCAGCAATACAAGGAACGGTTCTAATTATTGCTATGGTCTCTTTACTAATTTATCTTGCTCTAGATATCGTGCATGCGATGCTTGATCCAAGAATAACATATTAAGTTTTCCAATGACTCAAGAAATATCTAAATCAAACAACAACTCCCATTCATCAGACTCCGATGATGAGTTTTTAATAAAAAGAAGACAAATACGTTTATGGAAAAAGTTTAAAGAAGAAAAATTATTTGCCTTTGGTTGCATAATTTTGGTTTTATCTCTTTTTCTTGCTGTTTTCGGTCCGATGATTTCACCATATGATCCAAATGCAGCTACTGGGAATGTTTCATATCCCCCCCCACCCGTGTGGGAATGGCCTTCTCTATTATTTCAAACTATTTTTCAAGGACAAGATCCACCTCATTGGTTTGGAACAGATAACTCTGGTTTAGATGTGTTCTCGAGGACAATTTCAGCGCCGAGGACTGATATGGTTATAGCCTTACTTGCAGCGCTCTCTTCAATGGTCCTAGGAACAGTATTAGGCCTTGTTGCTGGGTTTTATAAAAATTTAGCAACAGAAGTTCTTATGAGAATTTCAGATCTTCTTCAAGCATTTCCGGTTTTTATAACTGCGATGATACTTGTTGCTCTATCTGGTAGAAATGAGTTCAATATTATTCTTGCATTATGTTTAGTGTATACACCTATTTTTATTCGTCTTACAAGAGCTGAAGTATTAGGGCAGATCTCTCGAGGGTATGTTGAAGCAGCAAAAGCTGTTGGCAACCCACAATGGAAGGTAGCTTTTAAACATGTATTACCAAACTCCATAGTTCCCTCTTTGATTCAATTGTCTACAACTGTTGGTTTTGCTGTTTTGTTAACTTCAGGACTAAGCTTCGTTGGTGCTGGTGTTCGTCCACCCACTCCAGAATGGGGTCTAATGATTTCATTAGGGGCTCCTCAGATAATTTTAGGAGAGTGGTGGCAGTCTATATTCCCAGGTATAGCTATATCTCTCACAATTTTTGGCTATGCTGCCGTTGGCCACGGTTTAGAAGAGGATTATCGATAATGGATAAAGTATAAAAATGGAACAACCAATAAATAATTCAAAAGAAATCTCACCTGAAGAGCCGATTATTGAAGCTAACGATATCACTGTTCGTTTTCCAGTTGTTGATAGTCCGGATGTATACGCAGTAAAGAACTTTAATATTTCTATCAAGCCAGGAGAGTTTGTTGGTTTAATGGGTGAGCCTGGTTGTGGGAAGTCAACTGCAGCTATGTCATTGCTAGGATTAGTTCGTCCTCCAGGAATTTTTGAAACAGGTTCCGTAAAGTATATGGGTAAAGATTTACTTAAAATGGATGATGAAGAAGTAAGAAGGCTTCGAGGAAAAGACATTGGAATGATTGTTCAAAACCCAAGATATTCGCTTCATCCAATGTTAAGTGTAGGTGATCAAATCTCAAATGTTTATCGTGCTCATAATAAAGTTTCAAAAAAAGAAGCATGGAGTCATGCTGTTGATATGCTGCGTTTAGTAGGAATTAACGATCCAGAGAGAAGAGTGAAGGCTTATGCTCATGAGCTGTCTTCTGGAATGGCGCAAAGGGTTCTTATTGCTATGGCGTTGTCGTCTTCGCCAAAATTATTACTTGCTGATGAGCCCACTTCAGGCCTAGATGTTACTATTCAAGCTCAGTTTTTAGATCAAATGTGGGATGCGTGTCGACAAACAAATTCAGCTGTGTTGTTAGTAACCCAAGACCTTGGAATAGTTGCTAATTATTGTGACAGAGTTCTAATAATGTATGAGGGTCAAATTGTAGAAGATTCGGATGTTTTTACTTTTTTTAAGTCTCCTAAACATGAATATAGTAAAAGAATACTTCAGCTGCAACGTGAAGCACAAGAGGCTGGCGAGCAAGTGATGACAAACGTTGATCAGAAATCTCAGCCTTTGATGAAGGTAAGTAATTTGATAAAGGAATTTCCTATAAGAGGTTCAAAATCTAGGGTACACGCGGTAGATAATGCAACTTTTGATCTAAGAGCAGGAGAATGTCTGGGGCTTGTTGGTGAATCTGGTTCTGGGAAAACTACAATCGGAAGATGCGTCCTTAGGTTAGAGCAACCTACTTCGGGTGAAATAACTTATAGAGATGAACGTCTTGATTCTTTGTCAATGAAAGAATTTCAAGATAAAAGGTCTAATCTTCAAATTGTTTTTCAAGACCCATTGGATTCTCTTAACCCAAGATGGACTGTGGAGCAGGTTCTTAAAGAGCCTTTAGATCTGCACTCAAAAATGTCTGACTTAGAAAAAAGGGCTAGAATTTCTGAATTACTGAATCTTGTTGGTTTGGAGCCATCAATGCGCCAAGCTTTGCCTAGAGAAATGAGCGCAGGGAGGCAGCAAAGGACTTCCATAGCTCGGGCAATTGCTTCTAATCCAGATTTCATAGTTTTAGATGAACCTACTTCAGCTCTAACCCCAGAAACAACTGCAGAAATTATTAGGCTGTTGATGGATTTGTCAAAAAATCTTGGAATATCTTACCTATTTATTTCTCATGATTTAACTACAATAAAGTATATCTGTCACAGAGTGGTTGTATTATATTTGGGGCAAATTGTTGAAGTTGGAACAAAAGAGCAAGTTTTCAATGATCCCCAACACCCTTATTCAAGGGCTTTACTTGCGGCTCATTTATTTCCTGATACATCAAATAGAAGAGTGGATAGAGAAGTCCGAGAGTCTTTAGAAGGTGAGATACCAAGTCCTGTTACTGAAAATTTACCTAAAGGTTGTTATCTATACGGTAGGTGTTCTCATCAACTAGATAAGTGTAAAGATATGAAGCAAGAATTGAAAAAAATAAAAGATGGAAGATTTGTTGGTTGTTGGCGTGTAACTGAAGGCGACATATAATATAGAGGAAATTTTTTTTTTGACTATGTATGATTATATTATAGTAGGAGCTGGTTCTGCAGGATGTGTTTTAGCTAATCGACTTTCAGAAGATCGTTCAAACAAAGTACTTCTTTTGGAAGCCGGTAGCAAAGATCTTAACCCAATGATTCATCTCCCCATAATGTGTGGAGCACTTTTCCCTCTCTCTTTAAATAACTGGTATTATAATAGTGAGCCTGATCCAAATTTAGAAAATAGGAAGATTTTCATACCAAGAGGGAAAACTCTAGGAGGCTCATCCTCTATAAATGGAATGGTATATATTAGGGGGCACAAAAGAGACTACGACATTTGGCGTCAACTTGGTTGTGATGGATGGTCTTACGATGATGTATTGCCCTATTTTAGAAAACTTGAGACTCATACAGAGAGGGATGATGAGTTTCATGGGAAAAAGGGACCTTTAAAAGTAACTCGTGCTCACACAAAAAACGAACTTTTTGATGCATTCATATCTGCAGGTAATGCTGCAGGGTATCCAGTAACTGACGATTTTAACGGGAGTCAACAGGAAGGTTTTGGTAGATATGACTTTTCTATTTACAATGGTAGACGTCAAAGTACAGCGGTGGCTTATCTAAACCCAGTTAAGAAAAGAGCAAATTTAGATATTGTAACTAACGCGAATGTAAATAGGGTTATTTTTAATAAAAATAGAGCCGTTGGCGTAGAATACGAGAGAATAGGCGAGCTATTTTCGGCAACAGCAGAAAAGGAGATTGTTATTTCTGCTGGTGCAATTAATTCGCCAGCAATTCTGCAAGCTTCAGGTGTTGGGAATGGAGAGGAGCTAAGAGAACTTTCTATACCAGTTGTAAAAAACCTTCCTGGCGTTGGAGAAAACTTACAAGATCATGTGGCTGTATATGTTCAACATTTGTGCAAGAAGCCGATAACAATTAGGAGTATGTTCAAACCCCACGTTGCCCCTCTTGCACTTCTAAGAGCCGTTATATTTAAATCAGGGCCAGCTGCAGCTTTCCCGCTTGAGGGTGGAGCTTTTGTAAAAACACGAGATGAGCTCGAAATGCCTGATGTCCAATTTCATTTTCTGCCCGGTCTTGGTCCCAATATGGGCGGTTTAACTAAGCATGGTTTTTTCTCTAATATTTGTTGTTTGAGGCCAGAATCTAGAGGGCAAGTAAAAATACGTTCAAAAAATTTAAAAGACCCACCTTCAATTTTTACTAATTTTTTGTCAAAAGATGCTGATATAAATAGTATAAGATTGGGAGTGAAGATTTTAAGAAAAGTTTTTTCTCAAGACGCATTTAATGAGCTTAGAGGAGATGAACAAACACCAGGGCCTCAAATTCAATCTGATGAAGATTTAAATAAATGGATTAAACAAACTGCAGAAACAATTTATCATCCAGTAGGAACTTGTAAAATGGGTAAAGATGAATATTCAGTTGTAGATCCTGAACTAAAAGTAATTGGTCTGGAAAATCTAAGGGTAGCTGATGCATCAATAATGCCAACATTAGTTGGTGGAAATACAAATGCTCCATCAATTATGATCGGTGAGAAGGCATCTGACCTAATACTTAATTAAAATTCTGGAGGTTTTAAAATGAAAAAAAGAACTCTAATAGTTTTGTTTAATCTTAAATCAGGAGTTGACGAAAAAGACTACGAAAAATGGGCTCAGGATGTGGACCTTCCTATTGCAGGATCTCTTAAGTCAGTAGATGATTTCAAAATTTTTAAAGTTGAGGGCGTTTTTGGTTCAAGTGAAGCGCCTCCATATAAGTATATTGAATTTTTACAAATCAATGATTTTGATAATTTGCCAACTGATATTTCATCCGAACCTAAAATGGAGGAAGTGGCCAGCAAATTTCAGTCTTTAGCAGACTCGCCTGTTTTCTTAGTTACAGAAAAGTTTGCGGGTTAAATTATTTTAGGAGAATGCGAGCTATGGGAATTTTAGAAGGAAAAGTAGCATTGGTTACTGGTGCTGGAAGAAAAAAAGGTATAGGTCAAGCTATAGCAAAAGCAATAGCTTCAGAAGGAGGTCATGTTGTATTGTCTGATATTGGTTCAGAATATGGAGAAAAATTCACGAAAAATCATGTCGGATTAAAGGATGAAATGAGTGGAATTATAGATGATATAAACAAAAGCGGGGGAAATGCTTCAGGTGTGTCTTGTAATGTTTTGATAGAAGATGAAGTAAAAAATGCAGTAAATTTTACAACCGAAACCCATGGTAAAATTGATATCATGATAAACAATGCTGGAATTGGTTATCTAATGGAAAAAATAGTTAATCTAGATCAAAGCGACTGGGACGCAGTTTTGAATGTAAATCTAAGAGGTGTATTTTTTGGAATTAAACATTCTGCAAAACAGATGATTGATCAGGGTAATGGTGGAGTAATAATTAATATTGCTTCCCAGGCAGCTAAAAGAGGTTTTCCTGGTGCTGCTGCGTATGTTGCTTCAAAGCATGCTTTAGTAGGATTAACAAGAACTGCCGCTTTGGAATTTGGTTTAAAGAAAATAAGGGTTAACTCTGTATGCCCTAACCATATAACGACAGGTCTAGGTGATTGGCAAAACAAACATTTTAGTTCGTCAAGGGGTTTTAAAGAAGATGATTATATGCAAGCTATGAGAGATAGAATCCCTTTGGGAAGAGTTGGATTAACTGAAGATATTGCAAATATGGTGGTCTTTCTTTGTTCCGAAAAAGCCAATTATATAACTGGTCAAAATTTAGATGTTTCTGGTGGAGAAGAAATGCACTAACGTAAATTTTGATTTGTTTGTAATATAAATAGCGGTAGGGTATTCAATGGAAAATTTTAGTAATGTTAAATGGCCAAATGGATCTAAAGTGGCCGTATCAATAGTTGTCAATGTTGAAGAAGGCTCTGAAATGTCAGTTAGGGAGCCAGGTGACAAGGGAATGGAACCAGTTGATGAATTAGGAGTGTTTGTTAAAAAACCTATAAGAAACTTTTCAAATGAGACGAATTACGAATATGGTATTAAGGCTGGCTTCCCTCGAATTTCTTATTTGCTTGATAAGTATGACATTAAATGCACTTGGACTACTTGCGCATTATCTCTAGAGAGAGCCCCTAAAATAGCTGAATATATACGTGAGAGAAAGCATGAGGCGTGTTCTCATGGTTATAGATGGGTCCATCAATTTAGATTAAATGAGGATGAGGAAAGATCCTTTATAAAGAAGGCAACTGATTCTATCGAGCGAACAACCGGAAAGAGACCTTTTGGCTGGTTGTCAAGGTATTTGCTGACAGAAAATACAAGAAGGCTGTTAATAGAAGAGGGGTATAAATATCATATGGATGATTATTCAGATGATAAACCATTTTGGGACACTTGTAATTCTGGTAATATCATTGTTATGCCATATGCAATAGATACGAATGATATGAAGTTTTGGACTGATCCTGCACTTACCCCAGACCAGTGGTTAAAGTATGCTGTTGATACGTTTGATTGGCTTTATGAAGAAGGGGAAAGAGGTCATTGTAAATACATGTCTCTTGGGCTGCATTTAAGGATTATTGGTCGACCAGGAAGAATTGGTGCATTTGAGAAATTTTTACATCATATTTGTTCAAAAAAGGATGTCTGGATAACTTCTAGAGAAGATATTGCTGATTTATTTGCAAAACAAAACCCAATATAATTTATTATGAATGAAGATATAGAGATTGATAATACAGAAATTAATGAGAATTACTGGTCAAATATTTTAAATAATTGCACTAGAGCAGACACTCTTGAATCTTCTATGGCTGTTATTACATCTGAAATTATGAATATTTTAGGAGACAAGTCAGCTCATTTAAAACCTGGGGCGTTAAAGCAGGGAGAAAAACAGTATGCAGTTTCTGCTGCTGTAATGATAAATAAAAATGAGAATACAAACGTTTTCTTTGCTCAACAGAACTTTCCAAAACATCAATATGGTTTGAAAATATCCCTAGATCATGGTCATCCTGCTGCAGTTGTAAGAAATAAAAAGCCTTTGTTGTTGCCAAATACAGATGATTATTCAGATTTTAAACAAATATTAGACACCTCAAGAATGGGATCATCCATTTATTATCCTTTTTTTTGGAAAGGAGAAATGTTAGGTCAGTTAATATGCGGTTCTCAGGCAAGATATACATACAGAAAATTAGACCTTGAGATAATTAAACCATTCGCTAATATTGCGGCATTATTATGGATTGCAAATGATGGTAAGAGTTATTTTGATTTGTAGTGAAAAAGTTTTAATTTTTTTGAGGTAAGATAAATGGTTGTAATAGCTAAAGAAATAGATAAACAAAGATATAGAGAATCTCAAGGTCGGTATTATGAAGAGTTTAATATAGGTGATATATATGAACATAGACCCGGAAGAACCATAACTGAAACTGATAATACATGGTTTACTCTATTAACAATGAATCAGCATCCAATGCATTTTGATAAAGAATTTGCAGGTGCTAGTGAATTTGGCAAAGTCCTTGTTTGTAGCCCCTTAACTCTCGGCATCCTGGTTGGTATGAGTGTACAAGATACAAGTGGTAAAGCTATTGCTAACCTTGGGTGGAGTGAGATTTCTATTCCTTCCCCACTTTTTGTAGGGGATACTTTATACGCAGAATCTGAGGTTTTAGGTAAAAGAGAGTCCAAATCAAGAGAAGGTCAAGGTATTGTTACTATTAAAACAGTAGGTAAAAACCAGAAAGATACGACCATAATGAGTTTTGAGAGAAAAATGCTTATTCCAAAAAAGGGATATGCGGTTTACGACAAGGTAAAAAATTACTAGAATATAAAAAATTATAGGAGAAATGATATAATGAGTGTTGCAGAACAAATTAATTATGAAGGCTTAACTAAAGATGAAGAAGTTCAGATTTTTGAAGCAATTGATAAATGGCTGGAGCGAGATGTCCGTCCAATTGTTAAAGAATATGACCATGCAGATAAATACCCCCATGAAATTGTTGAACAAATGAAGGAGCTAGGATTGTTTGGGGCTATTATTGATCAGAAGTATGGTGGACTGGGTATGTCTGCAGCAACATATGCTAAGGTTGTCATGAGAATCAGTGAAGTTTGGATGGCTATTACTGGAATATTTAATTCTCATCTAATTATGGCTACTCTTGTTCAAAGGTTTGGAACTGAGGAGCAAAAACAATATTTTCTACCTCGTTTTGCTACTGGAGAATTACGTGGTGGATTAGGATTAACTGAGCCTAATGCTGGGACTGATTTACAAAGCATTAGAACAAAAGCAATAAAAAATGGAGATCACTATATCATAAATGGAAGTAAGACTTGGATTAGTAATGGTATCCAAGGGACTTGCTTTGCTCTCTTAACAAAAACTAATCCAGATATTTCTCCAGCTCATAAGGGTATGTCGTTTTTTATAGTTGAGAAAGCTGATGGTTTTACAGTATCAAAAAAAATGGAAAAACTTGGTTATAAAAGTATTGACTCAGCAGAATTAGTATTTGAAAACTTTAAGGTTCCTGCAAAAAATCTTGTATGTGGAGAAGAAGGACAAGGATTTTACCAAGCTGCAGGTGGCCTTGAGATTGGAAGAATTAATGTAGCAGCTAGGGGCGTAGCAATAGCATCTGCTGCTCTTAAAGATTCTGTGAGATATTCTCAAGAGCGCCAAACATTTGGTAAACCAATTTATAAGCATCAAGCAATTCAGCTTAAGTTAGGTGATATGGCAACTAAAGTAGAAGCTGCTCGTCTATTAGTTATGCAAGCTGCTGAGGCATATGACCGTGAAGAGCGTTGTGACATGGAAGCAGGTATGGCAAAATATTTTGCTTCAGAGATAGCCGTTGAATGTGCTCTAGAAGCGATGAGAATTCATGGTGGTTATGGTTATTCAAAAGAATTTGATATAGAAAGATATTTTAGAGATGCTCCGTTGATGTGTATTGGAGAAGGTACAAATGAGATACAAAGAATGATCATTGCTAAGCAATTAATTGCTAGGAATCCAATATAAAAAAATATTTTTTCAATCAATAATAAATTGAATTTCCTAACTTTGTTTCAAGTGAGGTTTGTATTTCTAATTTAATAGGGGTTTTCTTATGGATCTTCCATTAGAGGGTGTGCGTATATTAGCAGTAGAACATTACGGTGCTGGGCCATTTGGTTCCATGCATCTTGCTGATTTAGGTGCAGATATTATTAAAATTGAGAATAAGGCTGTAGGAGGTGATAGTGCTCGTCATGTTGCCCCATATTTATTGGGAGATAATGATAGTCAATTTTTTCAATCAATGAATAGAAATAAAAGGAGTATGGCTTTAGACTTAAAATCACCTGAGGGTAGAAAAGTGTTCGAAAAACTTGTTGCTACTGCTGACGGAGTCACAAGTAATCTTAGAGGTGATCAACCTGAAAAATTAAAATTAACATACAAAGATTTATCACAATTTAACAAGAAAATAGTTTGCGCTCATATCTCAGCCTACGGTAGATCTGGTCCTAGGGTAAATTGGCCAGGATATGATTACCTTATGCAGGGAGAGACTGGGTTTATGTATTTAACAGGTGAGCCAGATGGACCTCCCTCTAGAATGGGCCTCTCTATAGTAGATTGGACAACTGGTCTTACTAATATGCTTGGTCTTGTTTCGTCTATTTTAAGTGCTAAAGAGACTGGAATAGGGAGAGATATTGATGTTAGTCTTTTTGATACAGCTTTGTTTCAAACTTCTTATACGTCCATATGGTACCTTAATGAATCTCATAAAACAGAGAGAACTCCAAGGTCTGCTCATCCGGTTTTAGTGCCTTCGCAGTTATTCAAGGCTAAAGATGGATGGTTATATGTAATGGCAATGACGGAAAAATTCTGGAAAATTATAATTGATAAAACAGGAAGTCAAAAAATTTCAGAAGACCCTAAATTTTTGGACTTTAAGTCTAGGCTCGAAAATCGTGATGAATTAACTGAAGTATTAGATAGGGTATTTAGCGAAAAAACTGTATCAGCTTGGATGGAAATTTTTGCCGGAAAGATCCCTATTGGACCTGTTTATGATTTAGATCAAGCTTTGGATAATCCCTTCGTAAAGGATAGAGGAATGATTCAGAGTTTTTCTCACCCTGACAAAGAAAGACTTAGAACATTATCAAATCCAATTTTAGTTGATGGGCAGAGATTGCCAGTTAGTCGTGCGCCTAAACTAGGTGAGCATAGCGATGAAATTCTTGAGGGCCTAGGTTATTCAGAACAAGAAATAGAATTACTAAAGAAAAATAAAATTATTTAGATTTTTTGGAGGGTGTTATGAAGTTAGAAGGTCTTAAAGTAATCGACTTATCCTTGTTTTTGCCTGGACCGGCAGTAACTCTAATGATGGCGGATCATGGGGCAGAAGTAATAAAAATTGAAAACCCAAATGTTCCTGAACCTACACGTTCATCTCAATTTTTCCCATGGGTTCAAGGCGACTCAACCGTAGTTTTTAGAACAACTCAAAGAGGAAAGAAAAGTCTTACTCTAAATTTAAAAGAAGAAGAAGGAAAAAAAATTCTATATAAGCTTGTTGAAGAGGCTGATGTTTTTATCGAGTCTTTCAGGCCTGGTGTTATGAAACGTCTTGGAATTGACTATGATACATTGGCTAAAATTAATAAAAAAATAGTTTATTGTTCAATGTCAGCTTTTGGTCAGGACGGTCCATGGAAAGATAAGCCAGCTCATGATACAGCAGCTGTAGCAGCGGCAGGTGTTTTGAGTTTAACTAAGTCTCCTGAAGAGAATGGAGGGGGTCCTGCTATTATAGGTGTTGCTATTTCAGATATGCTTTCTTCACATTTAGCTTTTGGTGGAATTATGATGGCTCTTTATAGGGCCCAGACAACTGGTCTAGGAGATTATGTTGATATAAGTATGTTTGAAAGTGTACTTAATGCCTCCCCAAATATTGTTGGCCCAGTTTTTGGAGGTGACGCTATTCCCGATAGATTGAATGAAAGGACACATGGAGGGAATGCCATGCTCAATATCTATCAAGTCAAGGGGGGTAACTACATAGCAATTGGTGGAGGGGAGCATAAATTTGTTAAAGAGTTATTTGAAGGTCTTAAAAGACCAGATTTTATAGAGCATGTTTCAGGTCCAGCTGGGCAAGGTCACAAGTCAGCTATTGATTTTTTGAGAATAGAATTTTTGAAGAAAGATAAAGATGAATGGGAAAAATGGTTTGAAGGCAAGGATATATGTTGGATGCATGTATGTGATCTTAAAGAAGCATGGGATTCGCCTCAAGTATGGGAGCGCCAAATGAGAGTAAAGGATCCCGATGGAAATGATCATATTGGTATCCCCATTAAATTTACCAAAGAACCAGGTAGGATTGATTTTGCACTTCCAAAACATGGTGAGCATACTTCAGAAATTTTAAAATCGATAAACTACAATGAGCAAAAGATTGAAGAGCTCAAAAAAAATAATGTAATTTAGTTTATAGGCCTGGAATTTTATTTCTGACTTCTTCTAGTTGTTTGACAAATTGTGGTGCTGCTGCTTTGTATATTAACTCGTCAGCTCTTTCTCTGGTTGATTTGTTTCTTAAATCTGCAATTCCATTTTCAGTAATAACGTAATCTATATCTGCTCTAGGCACAGTTGAAATTGTATTATTTGCAAAATCTTCAACTATTCTAGATTTTTTCCCATCAGAGGTTGTAGATACAAGTGCAATGATAGCTTTACCACCTTTTGATCTTCTGCCTCCTCTTAAAAAGTCAACCAAACCTCCTCCACCAGATACTTGTTTTCCATTTATCATTTCAGCATTTGCCTGGCCTAGTAAATCAACTTCTATTGCTGAATTTATAGCTATTAGATTATTTATTGAGCTAAGAACATTAATATCATGGGTATATGTTACAGGTTCGAAAAAAATTTCATTAACTTCTGATGTGAAATTATAGAGATTTTTTGAGCCTACTGCTACTCCAGTAGTAATAGGCTTGTTATTGTGGGATAATTTTTTTAATGCTCCTGAATTATAAAGGTCAATAATTGGATCGCAGATCATACCGCCGTGTATAGATAGATTCTTCCTATCTTTAAGCGGTTCTAGAACTGTCGCCTGAATTTTTCCAATTCCAATTTCTATTGTGTCTTCATCAACGATTAAAGAAGCTACATTTTTACCAAGCTTAATTAAAGATTCATTTGCTATACCAATATCGTATTCCAAAATTTTGTGATCTTCTTCAAACACATAATCTAAATCAGTATACTTTATTTTAGGAGAATTAGGAGGTGACGGCATACTAGGATTTATATGGGCAACTAATTTTT